>ERZ1645187.31-NODE-31-length-127667-cov-6.914365_pt1 | contig 127667 bp, 103 predicted proteins | sample MGYA00575352_ERZ1645187 | MGnify/ENA primary metagenome ERZ1645187 (study PRJEB40837, sample SAMN11349314) | freshwater sediment metagenome | isolation source: river sediment | host: Sediment | place: India: Wazaribad , New Delhi | collected 2017-02-21 ...
GCCGCGACCTTCCCATCACCTCCCAGACCATCGAAACGCCGCTGGCCGAGATGGAAGCCCCCATCCTGAAGGGCAAGAAGCTGGTGATCGTTTCGGTGCTCCGCGCCGGCAACGGCCTGCTGGAAGGCATGCTCTCGCTCATCCCGTCAGCCCGTGTCGGCCATATCGGCCTCTACCACGATCCGGCGACGCTCCAGCCGGTGGAATACTACCTCAAGGTGCCCGAGGACATCGCCGAGCGCCGCACCATCGTGGTGGACCCCATGCTGGCCACTGGCAATTCGGTGTCGGCAGCCGTGAAGCGCCTGAAGGAGAAGGGGGCAAAGGACATCCGCCTCGTCACCCTGCTGTCCGCGCCGGAAGGCATCATGCACTTTCACGAGGAACACCCGGACGTGCCGGTCTTCACCGCCGCCGTCGACAGCCACCTCAACAGCCACGGCTATATCGTGCCGGGACTGGGTGACGCGGGCGACCGGATGTTCGGTACCAAGTGACCCTTCACCGCGTGTTAATCATGCGGTGAAGTGTTCAGCTTTTGGTTACGAACTGGCAGGTGTCCCACCCCTAGTTTGCCTGCAACAGGATCTGGGCACATGTCAGCAAGCGCCATCGCACCACAGTTTGAGCAACCTGCCTCCAGCCTTGCCCGCAAGCCGGGCGGGGCACCGCGCCGCGTACTCTATGCAGAAGACCAGGTGTCCTCGCGCGTGGTGACCAAGGCCATGCTCGAAAAGATGGGGTTTGAGGTCGAAGCCGTTGATGATGGCGAAGTGGCCGTCGAGAAGGCGCGGGAAGGCCTCTACGACATCATCCTGCTCGATATCGAAATGCCGATCATGGACGGTGTCACCGCCGCCCGCATCATCCGTGGCGAGATCGACGGTCACCGCGACACGCCCATTCTGGCGTTGTCAGCCTTTCTGGCTGATTCAACCGAACAGTCGGACTGGCGCAATGCCTTCGATACCGCTGTTCCCAAACCTGCCAACAGCAACGAGTTGCAGCGCGCCATGGCGCGCGCCATCGCCCTCCACGCTTCCGCCCCGGCGCAGTCCTGTGGAGTGGTGGCTGAACCGGCCCCGCCCGCGCCCGTCAATGTCTGGGACTCGATCCGCCAGACGATGCCCGCGCGCAGCCTTGTCGTTCTTGTCATTTCCGCATCGGATGAAATGTCCCATCTGGCGCTGGCCCTCTCGGCCGCGCGCGAGGCAGGCGAGACGGAACACATCCGTCACTACCGCCATGCGCTGTCGGGTCTTGCCCGCAATTTCGGGCTCGATGTTCTCGACCAGATGATCCGTGAAACGCGCGACGCGCCGCGCAGCCTCAACATGTCAGCCGTCTTTTCCCTGATCGATGATTGGCGCCACGAACACGTGCGGCACTGAACCAACAGATCACCCCTGCAAATGACAATGGCCGCGCAAGCGGCCATTTTCGTCTGTGGGAGGCTCCGGTGTCCCGGCTCAGGTCTTGTCGCTGGGGGTCTTGCCTGCGTCTGGCCTGGCATCGAAGGCGGCGAGCATTTGCAGCACCTCGGCAAAATCCGGGCTGATGCGGCGGGGGCGGCGCGGCAGAACGACCTTGGCTTGGGTGTCGCTGGTCGGCGTTGAAGTCGGTGTCATGGTCTCAATCCCTGTTGCGTGCAATCTAGCGCCGTGAACTTAAGGAGAGACTAAGCGCGTCCCCCTGAAGCGCATCCCAACAACCCGTTCATGGGCCGTTCATCCGGCAACGCGGTTCGAGGGGGCCGAACACACAATCGTGAGTTTTCGTGCACCGGCTCCAACTGTAACAACTTGTGTGGCAGCATTTGACGTGCAGTCCAGCACGGAAAGCAAACAGGAGACCCGAATGCAGTTGTTGACCAAATCCCTTTTCGCCGCCGTTGCCGGCCTCATGATTGTTTCCAGCGCCGCGTTCGCCGGTCCGGCGGATGATGCCATCAAGGGCCGCCAGGAGTGCATGAAGGCCAATGGCGGTGCCATGGGTGTGATGGTTCCCATCATCAAGGGAGAAAAGCCCTATGATGCCGCAGCCGTGGCTGATGCGGTGGGCAAGATCGAAGCCGCCTGCGCCGGCTGGTCTGGCTGGTGGGGCGACAACACCCAGAAGGGTGAAACGCTCGAAACCTGGGCCAAGGCCGAAATCTGGACCGACAAGGCTGGCTTTGAAGCTGCCGGTGCAGCCTACGGCCCGGCTCTCGCCGCATTGAAGGCCTCGGCTGATGAGGCCGCCTTCAAGACCGCCTTCGGTGGTTTTGGCGGCACTTGCAAGAACTGCCACGAGAAGTTCCGCCGTCCGAAGGAATAGGGCCATCCGCGCACTGCGCTCACGAAAGACACTGGCCACCCTGGCGCTGCTTGCGGCGCTGGGGTGTGCTGCTTTGTGGCTGCTGTCGGCCCCCCGGCCACTCACCGCAGCTGACCTTCCCGCCCATACAGGGGATGTGAGGAATGGCGAGCGCCTCTACAACGCGGCTGGCTGTCATTCCTGCCATCTGCCGGGGCCGGATGCGGCTGGCATTGATGGCGCACTCCCCGCAGGCGGCGCACCACTCAAGACGCCTGTCGGCACCTTCTATCCGCCCAATCTCACGCCCGATCCGGAAACGGGACTGGGGAACTGGACCGACCTCGAATTCGTCAATGCCATGCAGCGCGGCATCGGCAAGTCTGGGCGTCACCTCATGCCGGCCTTCCCCTACACCTCCTATGCCCACATGAAACGCGAGGACGTGATCGATATTCGCGCCTACCTCGCCTCGCTGCCACCGGTGAAGAATGCCACAAGGCCGCAGGAGGTCCCGCTGCAGCCCGTCGTGCGCCGCGGCATCGGGCTGTGGAAGCTGATCGGCTTTGACTCGGCCATCACACAGCCTGATGCAGGCCAGACGGACAGCTGGAATCTCGGTCGCTCACTTGTTGATGGTCCGGGCCACTGCAACGAATGCCACACGCCACGTACCGCCTTCATGACGAGTGACATGTCCCGCTATCTCGCGGGCGGTCCGCACCCCGAAGGCGATGGCAAGGTGCCGAGCCTGCGCGGCCTCATCGAGCGTGGCCGCTACAAGGACGCCAACGACATCAAACTGGCGCTCCAGAACGGCGAACTCCTCGGCTACGACAAGCTCTCGTCCGGCGGCATGGGCAAGGTCCAGACCAACATGTCAAAGCTTCCCGACGCCGATGTTGCGGCCATCGCGGAATATCTGGCAAGTTTGAAGTAGCGGCTGTTTGCTGGTTCCTCACGCCCGTCATGGCCCGCTTCAGGCGGGCCAGCCACAGGTCGCGATGGATGGTCCACGTGAAGTGGACTATGTCGGTCTCGGAGTGATGGACCCGCTCACTCTTCTGTCACTCCCGTTTCCGTCATGGCCCGCTTCATGCGGGCCAGCCACTTTCACAGCAGCTCTTCCAGATGCGGGATCAGCGGAATGTCGGCGGGTGGCATGGGGTAGTCGCGGAGCGCCTTCGGCCTCACCCACTTGATCATCTGCCCTTCCTGCGCTGCAACCTGGCCCTTCCAGCGGCGGCAGACATAAAGCGGCATCAGCAGGTGGAAGTCCGGGTAAGCGTGGCTGGCGAAGGTCAGCGGTGCAAGGCAGGACTCGGCCACGTCAATGCCAAGCTCTTCCTTGAGTTCGCGGATGAGGGCTGTTTCCGGGCGCTCGCCCGCTTCCAGCTTGCCGCCGGGAAATTCCCACAGGCCCGCAAGGGCCTTGCCCTCAGGGCGCTGCGAAATGAGCACGCGGCCATCGGCATCCACCAGCGCCACGGCAACAACGAGGAGCAGCCGCATCAGCTGCGGTACGAACCGTTGATGTCGATGTAGCGGTGCGTGAGATCGCAGGTCCACACCTGGGCCTTGCCCTTGCCGACACCAACGTCCGCCTCGATCCTGATGTCGCGGCCCTTCATGTGCGGCATGATTTCCGCTTCCTTGTAGGCGGCATCGCGCATGCCCCTGACCGCCACCTGCACACCGCCGATGCGGATGCGGATCTTGTCGCGGATGGCTTTTTCGCCAGCCTTGCCGATGGCCATGACGATGCGGCCCCAGTTGGCGTCTTCACCCGCAATCGCCGTCTTGACCAGAGGCGAATTGGCGATGCTCATGGCAATGCGGTGCGCCGCCTTGTCGGTCTCGGCGCCAGTCACCATGATGTCGATCAGCTTCTCCGCCCCCTCGCCATCCCTGGCCACCTGCAGGGCAAGGTCATGGCAGACCTCATGCAGGGCCTTGGCAAAGCCCTTGAGGCGCGGATCAGTGGCGGTCTTCAAACCCTTCACCGCACCCGCCGCACCCGTTGCGAACAGCAGCACCGTGTCGGAGGTGGAGGTGTCGCCATCAACGGTGACGCAGTTGAACGTCTTGTCCACGCTGGCCGAGAGCAGGGCCTGCAGCACCTTGGAGGGAATGGCCGCGTCGGTGAAGATAAAGCTCAGCATCGTCGCCATGTCCGGCGCAATCATGCCGGAGCCCTTGGCGATGCCGTTGATCGTCACCGTCCTGCCGTCGAGCTTCACGCGGCGCGTCGAAACCTTCGGGAACGTGTCCGTCGTCATGATGGCACGTGCCGCCGCGTCCCAGCCGTCGGCCACGGCCTCTGCCGCAAGCCCCGGAATGGCGTTGACAATGAAGGACGGGTCAAGCGGTTCGCCGATGACACCTGTGGAGGCCTGGTAGATCGCCGAGGGCTTGCTCTTGAACGCCTTGGCGGCGGCGGAGGCCACGGCCTTCACCGTTGCTGTGCCGGCCTTGCCGGTGAAGGCATTGGCATTGCCCGCATTGACGAGGAGGGCGCGGGCCCGCCCGTCCTTGAGCGCCGCCTTGCACCAGTCCACCGGCGCGGAACTTGATTTGGAACGCGTCAGGCAGCCAGCCGCCGTCGTGCCCTCTGCCATGAGGGCAAGCAGAACATCCGGCCTTCCCTTGTAGCGGATTCCGGTGGCCTTTGCCGCCAGCGTGACTCCGGCAATGGCCGGAAGGCGCGGGGTCTCGCCCGGCGCCAGTGGTGAAACAGGATGCGCCATGGAACGTGTCCCCGCCGTCAGAGTTTGCAGTTAGTTGCCGCTGTCTTCGGGGATCAGGAGATCACCCTTGCCCGTGCTGTCGCCGCCTTCACCCTCGGGTGCCGCTTCGCCAGACGATCCGACATTGGCCTTCTTCATCTTTTCCTGAAGGGCCCGGCGCTGCTTTTCGGCTTCGGCGGCCACCTTCTTCAGGTCTTCATCGAGGATTTCGACCTTGGCCACGTCACGCAGTCCCGCCAGCGTCTGCTGCACCTTCTGGCGCACCAGCGCGTTGCGGATGGCCGCCTTCACCTGGTCGTAAGGCTGGGCAGCACCCATCTTGCGGTCTTCCATCCGGATGACGTGCCAGCCGAAATCGCTCTTCACCGGCTTCGACACTTCACCCTTCTTGAGGGCGAACGCGGCCTTGGAGAATTCAGGCACCATCTCGGGTGCGGTGAAATAGCCGAGGTCGCCACCGTAGTCCTTGGAACCGTCAAGGCTGTACTGTTTGGCGAGGTCTTCAAACTTCTCGCCCGCCTTCAGCTTTTCGGAGATCGCGATGGCTTCCTTCTCGGACGCCACAAGGATGTGGCGGGCACGGATGCGCTCCGTCTCTGTCACCTTCTTGGCTTCGTCGTCATAGACCTTGCGGATTTCCTCTTCCGTCACCTGCGGCCCGATCTTCTGGGCGAGGAAGCTGTCACGCAATGCCTTGGCCTGGTATGCGGCGAGGCGGCGCTTGTAATCATCGGTTTCGGCGAGGCCGTCCTTGTTGGCAAGCTGGGCCAGCAGGTGGCGCTCCACCAGGAACTCCACCACGAAGGGATAGCGCAGCTTCTTCGGCAGGTTGGGCAACTGGCCGATCACGTCATCAAAGGCCATACGCACTTCCGAGGCCTTGATCTCGTAGCCGTTGACCGTGGCGACGACCTTGTCCTCGCCCTTGAGTTCCACAGCCTCGTCCTGCGCGGCGGCAGGCAAGGCGGACAGCAGGAGAAGTCCTGCACCGGCAAGGGCGGATGTGAATGAGAGGCGGGTGCGCAGCATGGGATCCATCAATTCAGAGCGGGGAACGGGCGAAGCCGCTCATGGCGAGGAAAAAAGGCGACAATGTGCTCTCTGCACGCCTTTCACGTCTCCTGAGGACCATCCCAATCACGGCGACATTGGTCTGCAAAACAAGCACTTGCAAGGCCTTGTGGATGTCCTTGGCAACCTGTTGCGGCAATGCAACAGGTTGAAATCCCTTGCGCCGTGGCCCATCTGCAGGCCTGCGGGCGGGCCCGGCGATTGTTCTCGGCTCTCAACTTGGCTAGCCGTGCCCCAGATCTGCGGCGTAATGCCCGCAAAAGGATGCGAATCACATGTTCGGACTGAAGAAGCTGGCCCAGTCGGTTTTTGGCACGACCAATGACCGGAAGGTGGCCGCCTATGCCAAGCGGGTTCCCGCAATCAATGCCCTCGAAGCAAGCTATGCCGGGCTCTCCGATTCGCAATTGAAAGATCTGACTGTCCAGTTCCGCGCCGAATTCGCCAATGGCAAGACGCTGGATGACCTCCTGCCGCAGGCCTTCGCGGCGGTCCGCGAAGCCGCCAAGCGTGCGCTGGGCCTGCGCCATTTCGACGTGCAGATGATCGGCGGCATGGTGCTGCATGAAGGCCGGATCGCCGAAATGAAGACCGGCGAAGGCAAGACGCTCGTCGCTACCCTGCCGGTCTATCTCAACGCGCTTGCGGGCAAGGGCGTGCATGTCGTCACCGTCAATGACTACCTCGCCAAGCGCGACTCCGACTGGATGGGGCAGGTCTATGCCGCTCTCGGCCTGACCACGGGCGTCATCGTCCACGGTCTCGACGACCGCCAGCGCCACGAAGCCTACGCCTGCGACGTGACCTACGGCACCAACAACGAACTGGGCTTCGACTATCTCCGCGACAACATGAAGTACCACCTCGAAGAGATGGTGCAGCGCGGCCACGCCTACGCCATCGTTGACGAGGTGGACTCGATCCTTGTGGACGAGGCCCGCACGCCTCTGATCATTTCCGGCCCGGTGGACGACAAGTCGGAACTCTACAACGGCCTCGACCGCTTCATCCCCGAACTGTCGGCGGACGACTATGAACTGGACGAGAAGCAGCGTTCCATCTCGCTCACCGAAGCCGGCAACGAACATCTGGAACGCATTCTTGCGGCCGCCGGCATGCTCAAGGGCGAGAACCTCTACGACGCCGCAAACGTGACGATCGTCCATCACATGCAGCAGGCGCTGCGCGCCCACAAGCTGTTCCAGAAAGACAAGGACTACATCGTCAAGGATGGCCAGGTCGTCATTATCGACGAGTTCACCGGCCGCATGATGCCGGGCCGCCGCTATTCCGAAGGCCTGCACCAGGCGCTGGAAGCCAAGGAACACGTGGCCGTCCAGCCGGAAAACGTGACTCTCGCCTCGATCACCTTCCAGAACTATTTCCGCCTCTACAGCAAGCTCGCCGGCATGACCGGCACAGCCGCCACGGAATCGGAAGAGTTCATGGACATCTACAACCTTGATGTGATGGAGATCCCGACCAACGTACCCGTCGCCCGCAAGGACGAGGACGACGAGGTCTATCGCACCGCCAAGGAAAAATACGAGGCCATCGCCACCACCATCCGCGAGGCCCGCGAGCGCGGCCAGCCGGTTCTGGTGGGCACCACGTCAATTGAAAAGTCGGAAGTCCTCTCCGGCCTCCTGAAGGCGCAAGGCTTCGAGCACAACGTGCTCAATGCCCGCTATCACGAGCAGGAAGCGGCCATCATCTCCCAGGCCGGCGCGCCGGGCGCCGTCACCATCGCCACCAACATGGCGGGCCGCGGTACCGACATCAAGCTGGGCGGCAACCTCGACATGCGCATTGCCACCGAACTGGAAGGCGTGGCCGCCGGTGCGGAACGTGACGCTGCCATCGCCCGCATCAAGGACGAGATCGAGGTCAACAGGCAGAAAGTGCTGGCGGCGGGCGGATTGTTCGTGATCGGCACGGAACGCCACGAAAGCCGCCGCATCGACAACCAGCTGCGCGGCCGCTCCGGCCGCCAGGGCGACCCCGGCCGCTCGCGCTTCTACCTTTCGCTCGAAGATGACCTCATGCGCATCTTCGGTTCCGACCGCCTCGATGGCATGCTGCAGAAGCTCGGCCTCAAGGAAGGCGAGGCGATCATCCATCCGTGGATCAACAAGGCGCTTGAAAAGGCCCAGCAGAAAGTTGAGGCCCGCAACTTCGACATCCGCAAGAACATCCTCAAATACGACAACGTCATGAACGACCAGCGCAAGGTCATCTTCGAACAGCGCATCGGCCTGATGCGCGGCGAGGAGATTTCCGAGACCATCGATGACATGCGCCATGACGTCATCAGCGAGGCGATTTCTCACCACATCCCGGAGAATGCCTACGCCGAGCAATGGGACGCACCGGGCCTGCGCGAGGAACTGCGCAAGAACGTGGCCATCGACTTCCCCATGGAAGACTGGGTGAAGGAAGAAGGCATTGCCGACGAGGAAATCAAGGAGCGCGTCACCAACGCGGCCGACGAATACTACAACCAGAAGCGCGAGAAATACGGCAAGCCGGTCATGGACCAGGTTGAAAAGGCCGTGCTCCTGCAGACGCTGGACCGCCTCTGGCGCGAACACATCATCACTGTCGACTACCTGCGCCAGGTCATCCACCTGCGCGGCTATGGCCAGCGCGACCCGCTCAACGAATACAAGACGGAAGCCTTCAACCTCTTCTCGGCCCTGCTGGCCGGATTGAAGCAGCAGGTGACCGGCCAGATGATGCGCATTGAAGTCCAGACCCGCGATGCGGGCGACGATGACATGCTGCCGGACGAGGATGAACTGCCGCAGATGGCGGCCCATCACATGGACCTGACCTCCGGCGAGGATGATGTGGGCGAGGGTGAATTGGCTCTTGCGGCGGCGCCTGCCGCCCGCAAGCGCAAGCCCGCCCTTGATCCCAAGAACCCGGAAACCTGGGGCGACGTCGCCCGCAACGACCCGTGCCCCTGCGGCTCAGGCAAGCGCTACAAGCACTGCCACGGCGCTTACGTCTGATCTGCTGCTCCGGCCTTAAGTTCAAACGGGCGCGGCCAAGGGGGCGAGGAATGTTGTTGTGGCGATGAGCGTCCAGTCGTTGATGATGTGCGCGCCCGTGCTCACCCATATGTTCTTCGACCAGACATAGGCCCAGGTCAGAACGAGGCGGGCGCATCCGATCACGACCAGGCACTGGATGAGATTCCAGTCGTAGGTCGGGAGATGGATGAGACCGAAGGCGGCGGCAGAGGCCAGCCATGCGACAATGACCGAAGCCCTGCGGCCAAGTCCGATCATGTTCCGGGCAAGGGCCAATATCGCGAGGAACGGCAGGATGGTGATCAGTTCTTCGCCCAGCAACTGCAGGCCGACCTTCGCGAAGAAGTTCAGGAACTGGGCGCCGCCGAGCTGTGCAGCATCAGCAATCTTGGCATTTGCCGTGGCGGTGCCGTAATAGTTGACCACCGCGCCGACCGCCATTGAAATCGCGATGTTCAGCAGCGCAAAGACGATCATCAGCTTCACCTGACGCAGGCCGACCCCGGCGAAAATGGCTGTCCAGTGCACCGGCGAAGCCAGCCAAAGCCCGAGCAGCGGCAGTCCGACGAAAAGGAGGGCACGCAGCCAGCCCGTGAGTGTTGTGTCGGAAAAGCCCAAGGGCACGACCAAAGCCATGAAACCGGCGACAACACCGGCAAGCACCAGCAGCCAGCCTCTCACCGAAATGGCATCGGGGCCGCTGCGATAGTATGGAAAATCCCTGCCTTGCGGTTCAAGAGGCAGCCGTTCTTCAAGATCAGGCGTTGTGGGGTCCATGGCATTTCCTGTTTCGCGTCAAGTGACGGTAACAGAATCTCCGGCGGTCTGCACCCGTTCAATCCGGTTTTCACCTGTGCCTGCGCGCCTTGATGCCAGACGTGCCCAAGGCTTGTGCGTTGCCAGACGATCCCGGTTCAAGGCATGCGGATTCAACTTCCTTGACGCCGGAGGCTTCTTTCGATGAAGTCCGCGTGAGCCGAACGCGGAGGGGCATGCCTATGGACTATCAACACATCCTCACACTGATCGCGGCCCTTTCTGGCGAACCCGGTGACGAATTTGTCAGGCTCAAGAACGGTGGACCTGTCCCTGCCACGCCGATCACGCAGATCGTGTGTCCGCGGCCGTTTCCGGCAGACGAGATCGAGGGCAAGACGATCTTCTGCGGCGCGGTGCAGGTGCCTGAGGATCATGCCAGGCCTGACGGCAAGAAGATCGGCCTCAAGTTCACCATCATGAAATCGCGCTCGCAGTATCCGGAGCCTGATCCGCTGGTATATCTCCAGGGCGGACCCGGTGGCAGCACCTTCACGATCATGAACAAGCTGGCCCGGGTCTACGAGCCGTGGCGCAAGACGCGCGACATCGTCTTCTGGGACCAGCGTTCGGCGGGTCTCTCCGGCCATTCCGTGAATTGCTACACCGCACTTGCCGCCAATGCCGTGAAGATCGCGAAGAACGACATAGCCATGCCGCAGCTTGATGGGACAAATGCGGACAACAACCTGGTCTCCGACTGTCTCAAGGAACTGGAGGCATCAGGTGTCGACATCGCCAGATACAACACCTACGCGAATGCCAAGGATTTGCGCACGATCATGACGGCGCTCGGTTATCCGGTCTACAATCTCTACGGCATTTCCTATGGCACCAAGCTGGCGCTGGAGACGATGCGCGTGGCGCCAGAGGGCATCCGGTCCGTCATCATCGACGGTGTGGCTCCTCCGTGGGTCCATCTCTACGATACCTTCGCGCTGAAGTTCAGTGAATCCATTGATCGCGTGGTCGCGCAATGCAAGGCGGATGCCGCCTGCGATGCCGCCTATCCCGAACTGGAAAAGGTCATCATCGAGACGTTGAAGATGGCGAAGGCCGGCAAAATCTCCTATCGTGGCCAGCCCCTTGATGTCATGGCGGTTTTTGAACCCTTCGCCGCCCGCAACGGTCATGACAACAACATGTCCATGACGCCTTACCTTCCGGCCTTTGTCTATGAACTCCATCGCGGCAAGGAGACGCCGACCGTGGACATGCTGGTGGACCGGGGCTTGCTGATGCCGGTTGCGGGCGACAAGGAAGTCTCCGCTGCTGCCGCAGCCCTGCCGAAGCACCAGCAGGGCCTGATCGCCACCTTGGCTGACAACGCGGCCATTGCGCAACGGGTGCAGCGTTCGGACGACAATGTCATGGCGGAGCTGCGCGAGTCCCTTGATGAGAGCAGCGCTTACGGGCCTGTGGCTGTTCTGTTCGACCGGGAACTTGAAAAGGCACTGCGCACCCTCAAGGCAGAGAATCCGGCCAAACTCGAAGAGGCGCTCAGCAATTATGTGGCCCTGCAGAACGTTGAAGCCTTCAGGAGCGCGCTTTCCTCATTCGTAAAGGAAAACACGCCGGCTTCATCTTCGGCACGGCTGCTGGCGCTTGTGGAAGGCATGACCGACGCAGAAGTTGCCGGGTCATTCGCGATCATCCGTCGCGACGCGGCAAAGTCGGAGGCAGGCTTCTTCGGAAACATGTATCTCTACAACTATGCCTGCCAGGAAGACGTTCCCTTCAACAGTTTCGAAGGCTATCAGAAATACACTGCCAGCCTGAAGTATCCCCATCTCGGCGACGCATGGGACGGCATGGCAAAGACATTCTTCGGCGCCTGCAGCGCCTTCAAGCCGCAGCCGCGCGAGAACTGGTTTGAACCTGTGGCGAGTGACATTCCGACACTCTCCATTGGCGGCTACTATGACTCCCAGACTCCAGCAAGTTGGGCGCAGGTCGCCATCGAAAAGCTCACACATGCGCAGGCCTTCCTCATTCCGGAAGCAGGGCATGGAGCGGTGCTCTATCAGCCCTGCGTGGCTGACATGGGCGTGGCGTTCACCAACAATCCACAGCGGAAACTGGATGACGCATGCCCGAAAAGCATCAAGGTCACGTGGAGCTTCCCGGAGTGGACAAAGAAGAAGTGAGGGACAAGCCCCGGGGTATCCGACCAGCTTCTGTCGGCTTTGTGTCGGCTTAGCGGCCGGATGCCAGCTCCGGCCGCGACCAGTCGATGAGACGGCCTGCCAGCCACCAGCCGAAGATGGCGATGGCAGCACCGGCATAGCCGTCAATGGCATAGTGCCATGTCAGGTGCACCGAGCCGATCATGATCAGGCTGGCAAATGCCGTGAGCAGCCAGCCCAGCCAGCGCTTGCCCGAGGCAAAGCCGAGGATGGCAAAAAGCACGGAGGTGCCGACGTGCATGGAAGGCATGGCGGAAATGCCGTTCACGATTCCCGTGCCGGTCTCGTAGTTCTTCCATAGCTCGTTCATCACATCGAGCGACCAGATGGGATAGCTCTGGCTAGCGGTGGCGAGCCAGGCGAGGGCGGGGGCATAGGGATCTTCGCCGGGCAACAGGCGCCCATAGAAGCACGGACCCACGGATGAGAACACCGTGCCCAGCACACAGGTGCCGAGGAACCAGGTGAGCGTGAAACCCAGCAGGAAATGCAGGCGCAGCCGGGAATCCCTGTCGCTGAACCCCTGCCAGAACCACAGCGCGAACATCACGAAGAACCAGATGTTGTAGTTGATGTTCAGGATGAAGGTGACGAGCGGCACATTCAGGAACGAGAGCAGCTCGTATGGGTGCCAGCCGAAATGCACGGCCTTGTCCCAGGTCGCGAATGCACCATCCCAGGAGAAGGGATGCGCCAGCGGGATGGCCCGCTTGATGAAGGTGTAGCCCACCATGTAGGAGGTCATGAACAGGAAGGCGTGCACCGCATTGCTCACGCGCAGGGGCGCGAGATAATCATCTCGCAACTTGCGGCCCAGAGCCGGAAACAGGCTGCCCTCATGGCCCGCCCGCCCCAGCCGGATAGTTTCCGCCGCCAGCCCGAAGATGATCATCAGGCAGAGGATCATCAGCACCGGGCCAGAGAACAGCATCACCATCTGGAAATCGAGCGGCAGGTCCAGCAGCCACGCCTCGGTGAGGGCCGTGGCCATCACAATCGCGGCAAAGGCGTAGAGCAGGGCATGGCGCCTGAATCCGGAGCGGATGGCCTCGACATAGGCTGACGTGCGGCCGGATGGCAGGGAAAGCGCTTCACTGGTCATGGGCCTGCCATAGGCTGTCTTCCCTTAAGGAGCGGTTTCGGGGACCGCGTGATCTGGACAATTCTTGGAATCGTTCTAGAAAGTTGCCATGAAGACGTTTTCCGACCTGACCGAACAGGAAATCCTCGCCCTGGCCATTTCCAGCGAGGATGACGACGCGCGCGCCTACATGGGCTTTGCCAACGCCCTGATGGAAACCTATCCGGCCTCGGCCAAGGTCTTCATCGAAATGGCGGAGGAAGAACACGAGCACCGCCGCGCCCTGACTGATCTCTACCGCAAGAAATTTGGCGACTTCATCCCCTTGATCCGCCGCAGCGACATCAACGGCTTTGTCCGCCACAAGCCGGCTTGGACACTCTCCAAGCTCGGCATTGAGGCCATGCGCCAGCGGGCCGAGGTGGTGGAACTGGAGAACTACCGCTTCTACACCCAGGCCGCCGAACGCAGCACCGACCCGGCGGTGAAAAAGCTGCTCACCGCCCTCGCAGCCGCCGAGAAGGGCCATGAATCCCTCGCCGGAAAACTGGGACTTCAGCATGTGACGGCAGATGCCAAGATCGATGAAAAGGAAGCCGAGCGACGCCTCTTCCTGCTGCAGGTGGTGCAGCCGGGGCTCGTCGGCCTCATGGATGGTTCCGTCTCCACCCTCGCACCGCTTTTTGCCGCCGCCTTCGCCACCGGCAACACCTGGGAGACCTTCCTCGTCGGCAGTGCGGCCTCCATTGGGGCTGGCATTTCCATGGGGCTGGCCGAGGGCCTCTCGGATGATGGCAAGCTCACGGGCCGCGGCCATCCGCTGATCCGAGGCTCGGCGGCAGGCATCATGACCGCCGTGGGCGGCATGGGCCATGCGCTGCCTTACCTCATCCCGGATTTCACCATCGCCACGTGGGTCGCCATCGTCATCGTCTTCTGCGAACTCTGGGCGATTTCGTGGATCCGCTACAAATACATGGACACGCCCTTCCTCAAGGCGGCCTTCCAGATTGCCGTGGGCGGCTTCCTGGTCTTCCTGACGGGCATATTGATCGGCAGTGCGTGACGACCGCAATCACACGTGAGCCAACTTTCCACCCGTCAGCCCGGCTTGCGCCGGGATGACGCGTGGTGAGGGGTCATGCTGCCATCACGCATCGGGGTCCGATGAACATGGCCCGGGAATATCAATCCCCGTAGTACGGACCTTCCAGCCCAAGCGCCCGCATCTTGGTCTGCAATGCGTTTGAGGCCTTGAGCAGGGCGGCGCCGTGACGGTCGATCTGCAGGCTGGTCATGTCGGCCTGTGAGGTCGCGTCGAGGGCGGCAAGGATCGCCGCCACCTCTTCCGCCAGCCCGCGCACCTCGGCCATGGCAGAGGCATTGGCCACGGCGGCCGCGAGGTCGTTGCGCGTGACGCGGCCCACACCGCTGACCGTGGACGGCCCGGCATTCACATGGCCCTCCGGCAGGTCGCCCTTGAGATTGTGCACGCGCTTGTACTGGATCACATCGAAGATCTGGTCCACCGCCTGTTTTGCGCCTTCGACGCGCGAGACATGCTCGGTATCAGCGGCGGCATGAGGCAGGAGTTCGATGCGTCCCTTGTACTTCTTTGCCAGCGGCAAATAGGGCACCAGCGGGCCACTCAGCGTCTTGCCGGATTTGAACAGGTCGGCGTCGATCGCCGCATATCGTACCTTGCCGCTCTTCATCGCCTTGTCGAGCGCCTTCACGTCAACGCATTCGCCCCGGTCATAGTTGAGCAGGATCGCACCGGGGTTCAGCTTCGCCAGAACCGAAGCGCCGATGACGCCCGCATTGGCGAAGCGCTTTGTCTTCGGATCAAGCGGACCAAGGCCAGTGTGCACGCTGATGACGTCCGCACCCGAGGCTGCATCTTCCGCCGTGGCCGCGAAGGTGAAGCCTTCCGACTCGATCCACACCCTGTGCCGGGCGCGCGCGTGCACCTTCACGTGCATGCCGAAAATTGCTGCAAGATGAGCCACTTCCCGGCCGATGTTGCCATAGCCGATGATCGCCATGGTCTTGCCTTCCAGCTTCTCGGTGGGGAAGTCCTTCAGGTCCTTGCCGGTGTCAAACCTTCCGGCGGACGAGAGCTTGTGCAGTGTCTCGACATCAAGGTCCGGCAGCACCTTGAGCAGCGCCTTCATGGTCATCTGCGCGGTGGCGCGGCTGTTGAAGCTCGGCGTGTTCATCAGCGGTGCCGTGCCGCCAGCGCCATTGCCGCCACCCCAGCAGGCACACTGCATGTTGCCGGTGCCGGCGCCGATGCGCACGCCACCCAGCGGGAACAGCGCATCCTTGGGCAGGAAGGTCGCCGCCGCGATCACCGCGTCATATTGGCCCTTGCCCGTGAGCGGCAGGATTTCCGCTTCGGTCGAGAGGTCCGGCATGTAGAAGAAATGGATCTTGCCGGGGGCATAGACCTTCTTCGGGCTCTGCGGCCCGTCGTGGAACACGCCACCCTTTTCGGCGACGTAGGCCTTGACCGAACTCGGATCAGGCCTGCCCTTCTTGTCGAAGCGCAGCCCCACGAGATCGGCAATCAGCACCGTGTAGGCGCGCGACGGATCGTCAACGCGCGGCAATGCCGCTTGCTGTTTCGGGGCAGGGATGCGGTGCCCGAGCGTCTCCATCTCCTCTTCCAGCACCAGCGCCTTGGCGCGGAGATAGGCATAAGACAGGTTCTCGGCCAGCGCCGTGATGTCCGATGCCTCGCGGATGCCGCCGATCCAGGCGCGGTAGTCGCCCGGTGTGCCGGGGAAGGCGTTCACGTAACGCGCCACATCAAGACCTGCCTCGCGCGTACCGTTGGGGTGGGTGAGACCTTCCACGCCGAGGAGTTGCTTGGAGCGCGCGATGATGCGGGCATGGATGGCGGCGTCCGTGATCTCCGCGTCGTTGACGCGCAGCAGCGTGACGGCAGCGCCGCGCCGCTCGGCCTCCGCCACACCAAGCTGCAACAGCGATTGCTGCTTGATCCAATCATTGAGGGCGGTGCGGTTTGCGGCCGAGCGCGCATTCATCGTGTTCACCGGACCGATCATCTTCGCCACGCGCTGCAGCCCGAAGGTGGTTTCGGCAAAGGCCAGCGTCGAGAAGGTGTTGATCACGCCGCCCAGCATCTTGTCGGCAGCCGGATCATAGAAGGGACCGATGTTGACGCTGCGCTCACCCGAGAGTGGCTTCTTCTGGTCCAGCGGTGTCGCCAGCTTCAACTGGCGCGGAATGGCCGACAGGGGAGACTTCGCGTTGCGTTCGACGAGCGCCAGCGCCTGCGGCGTGAAGGAAATGACAAAATAGCCGGAGATGCCGCCGATCGCCTTCTGGAAGGGCATGAAGAAGCAGCACTTGGCCGTCACCTGCTTCACAAGGTCATCGCCCCAGGGCATGGCCCCCAGAAGAGATGTGGCGTCCAGCATGGCGTGGTGCTCATCCGGATTGCTGTCAATCCAGGCCAGCAGGTTTTCGATTTCCTGCCGTGTATAGGTGGTGGCGCCCGTCGTCTCGTGGCCGACGCCGAAAACCAGCTTCACACCCTTGGACTGCAGCACGGCAGCCGGGGGAATGCTGCCTTCGCTGTCGGAGAAGTGCAGGCGCGATTCATCGCCCCCCTTGGAAAGGCGCATGAGTTCGACAATCTGTGCGCCCCAGGACTGGCGGAAGAAACCGCCCGACGCTGCGGCGTCCGATTCAGGGCGCGGCGTGTCGATGTAGATCTGCTGGCCGGAATCGGCTCCGATCAGGTGCAGGGCCGCGACCGTGAAGCCGGAATGCCCGCCACCCAGCCCCACGGCCATGCGGTTGGATGTGGGAAAGCCGAAGTAGCGATGGATTTCCCGCATCATGTCGAGGATGAACTTGTCCGCTGGATAGCCGCGGTGCATGGAGCGGCCGATTTCCGCCGCCGTGAAAGGCCCCAGGTCTTTGCCGGTGTCATCGAGCTTGCGGTAGTTCTGTTCCAGCCAGTGCTCGAACTGGAAGCGGATGCGCCGTGCCTCAACTTCATCCGCTGCTGCGTCCGTGATCGGGCCGACGCCGAAAAAGGGGTTGGCGGTGCGGGCGGGCGGGCCGCCTGCCGTGGCGGCAAGGGCGGCCGCGTGCTGGCGCTTCAGGGTGTCGAGTTGGGACATGGGCGTGCTTCCTGCGCTGCGGCGCAATGGTGTTTCCTCGCCATCATTCCTGCGCAAGGTTTGCCAACGGCACCCGTCTGCTGCCGCCAAACTCCCATCATTTTCCGACATGGGCCGAGATGACGGGCGCACATCAGGCCCATTGCCCGTTCAGCTCAGCGCATCCTTGATGCGGTAGTACAGCATGGCCGCCGCCAGCATCGGTGTGCGGATGGGGCCGCCGGGGAAGGGCAGATGCTTGAAGCGCGCCATCAGGTCGAAGCGCTCCGCCGTGCCGCGAATGGCGTCCGCCATCAGCTTCCCATACATCTGCGCCAGCGCCACGCCCTGTCCGGAGTAGCCGTGCGCAAAGTAAGTGGTGGGAGACAACCGCCCGGCATCGGGGATGCGGTTGGAGGTGATGGCGATGTAGCCGCCCCAGGCATGCGCGATCTTCACATCGGCCAGTTGAGGGTAGACCTTGAGCATGCGCGGGCGCATGTAGGCGCCAAGGTCGGAGGGTTCGAGCGTCGAATAGCTGGCCCGTCCGCCGAAGAGCAAACGGTGGTCAGGGGTCCGGCGGAAATAGTCCACGATGAAATTCGTGTCAGCCACAGCCTCGTTGTCGAAGATCAGGCTTTTGGCCCGCGCTTCGCCCAAGGGTTCGGTGGTGATGATGTAGCTGGTCACCGGCATGACGCGGCCCGCGAGCCTGGGCAAGATCCTGCCGAAATAGGCGTTGCCGCCAATCACCATGAACTTCGCTGTTACCTTGCCCGCTGCCGTCCGCGCCCAGGGTGCGGAGCCCGTGTCCAGTTCCACAACGGCAGAGTTCTCATGGATCGCCGCCCCGGCCTTTGCCGTCGCCGCCGCGAGCCCCGCCAGATAGTTCAATGTGTGGAAATGCCCGGCGCGCGGTTCGCGCATGGCACCGTGATAGAGCGTGGAGCCGAGCTTCGCCTGCAGGGCCTGCTTGTCGAGGATGGTGCAGCCGGAATAGCCCAGTGCCTCATATTCATCCGCCCATTCCTTCAGCATGTCCATCTGGGATGGCTTGGGAATGCAGTGCAGGTAGCCCCAAGTGAGATTGCAGTCGATGGCGTGCTTGGCGATACGCGCTTCGATCAGGTCTTTTGCTTCTTCGGCGATGTCGAAACAGCGCCGGGCATCGGCCTTGCTCACCTGCGTTTCCAGCCGCGCCTGACCGGGCGAGAATCCGGTGCAGACCTGACCGCCATTGCGCCCCGATGCGCCGGCACCGATCTTGCCTGCTTCCAGCACCACCACCGAGAATCCGGCCTCCGCCAGTTCCAGCGCGGCGGACATGCCGGTGAATCCGCCCCCCACCACAACCACGTCGCAGCTCCGGTCGCCCTGAAGGGCCGGATAGTCAACATTGCGGTTGGCGGTGGCCTGGTAGTAACTCGGGGCAATCAGGGATTGTCTCATGCTTTCAATGCTCTAGCCTGCCCCCTTCCAGAACGTCCGGAAAGCGGGCATTATTGCCCGGAAATCAATAGCATAGCGATCAATCATGAGTCACCCGAAGTTCGAGGAATACATCACCGGCCACCGCATCAGCGAAGTCGAATGCCTGGTCGCCGACATGTCCGGCACGGCGCGCGGCAAGATTTTGCCGCCCAAGAAATTTCTCAAGGGCCAGCGCAGCCGCGGCCTGCGCATTCCCGAAGAAGTCTTCACCCTCACCATCAACGGTCGCTACGTGCAGGAAACCTCGGCTGTCAGCGACAGCGCCATCGACGTTTACATGGAGCCCGATGTTGACACCGTGCGCATGGTGCCGTGGTACAATGAACCGACTGCGCAGGTGATCTGCGACGCTTTCCATCTCAATGACGAACCCGTCTCGATTGCGCCGCGTCATGTGCTGAAGCGCGTGCTGCAGCTCTACAAGGAAAAGGGCTGGCGGCCGGTGATCGCGCCGGAACTTGAGTTCTATCTGGTCAAACGCAATCCGGATGCCGATTACCCGCTGGAAGCAGCTATCGGGCGGTCAGGCCGCAAGGAGCCGGGTGGGCAGGCCTATGGCATCGACGCCGCCAATGACTTCGATCCCATTGTCGAAGACATCTACGACTATTGCGAAGCCCAGGAACTGGACGTGGACACGCTCTCCCACGAGAGCGGCCCGGCGCAGCTCGAAATCAACTTCAACCACGGTGACCCGCTGGAGCTCGCCGACCAGGTGTTCCTGTTCAAGCGCACCGTGCGCCAGGCGGCCCTCAAGCACGACATGTACGCCACCTTCATGGCCAAGCCGCACGAGAACGAGCCGGGCTCGTCCATGCACATCCACCAGTCGGTGATGGACTCGAAGACCGGCAAGAACGTCTTTGCCGGCAAGGACGGCAAGCCGTCCAAGCTCTTCCTCAACCACATCGGCGGCTTGCAGCGCTACCTCGCGGCGGCCCTGCCGCTGGCGGCGCCCAACGTCAATTCCTACCGCCGCCTCGTGCCCGAATCCGATGCACCCACCAACGTGCACTGGGCCATCGACAACCGCACCGTCTCCCTGCGCGTGCCGTCCTCCGATCCCTCCAACCTGCGCATCGAGAACCGCGTGCCGGGTGCGGACGCCAACCCCTATCTCGCCTTCGCGGCCTCGCTGGCCTGCGGTTACCTCGGCATGGTCGAACGCATCAAGCCGTCCGATCCGGTGCAGGGCTCGGCCTACCGCTATGCCCACACGCTGCCGATCAACCTCGATGAGGCCCTCGACAAACTCAACTACACCAAGCCCCTGAAACAGGTGCTCGGCGAGAAGTTCGTCGAAGCCTATCAGGATGTGAAGTTCGAGGAGATGCAGCATTACCGCCGTGTCATCAGCTCGTGGGAGCGGGAATACCTCCTCCTCAACGTCTGACGGCCATGCTATCTCTTTGATTCTTGAACCAGGAGCAGGAGCGGCAGGATGATGCGCAAGTGGTTGCAGCGGGGCTGTGTGGTGCTGGGGCTGGCGATGGCCGGTCCGCTCATGGCGCAAGCGGCAGCACCGCCTGCCGCCATCAAGTCTGCTGTCAGCGCCACGCTGTCGGGAAGCGCGCGCATGCCATTGCCCATCGAGCGCGTACGCAGCGCGCTTGCCGCCCACTACGTGAAAGGCGGCGCTGCTCCCTATTGGGTGGGCAGCAACCGCATGCAGCAGTTCCTCACCCGCCTGCAGAACGCCACGCTGGACGGGCTCGATCCCGCCGCCTATCCGGTCGATGCATTGCGTGAACTGGCTGCCGATGCCCAGTCCGGCGGGGCCGAGGAAGGTGCCAAGGCCGAGCTCTATTTCTCCGCCTTCTTTGTGGCTTATGCTGCCGATCTCAAGATCGGCCGTGTCTCGCCGCAGAAGGTTGACCCCAACCTCTTTCGCAACCGCAAGACCATTGATGCGCTGCGCGTGCTGACCGAGATGCAGAAGCAGCCGGATGCCGGGAAGGCGCTCTCGCTCTTCGAGCCCCGCAACAACCACTACCAGACACTGAAGCGCATGCTGCGCGCCTACACCCGCGTCATCAACGAAGGGCTGGAATGGCCGGTGATCGGGCAGGGCGACAGCCTGAAGCCCGGTGGCAGCGATGCACGCGTGCCGAAGATCCGCGAACTCCTCACCTTCACCGGTGACTATGACGGCCCGGATTCCGCTTCGCCGAAGTATGACAGCTCCCTCTTCGAGGCGGTGAAGAAGTTCCAGAACCGCCATGGCCTCGAAGCCAAGGGCCTGCTCGGCAAGCAGACTGTCACGGCCATGAACATCAAGCCGCGCGAGCGGCAGCGCCAGATCATCCTCAACATGGAGCGCTGGCGCTGGATGCCGGACCAGTTGGGCGAGGAGCACTTTCTCGTCAACATCGCGGGCTTCGAACTGGAATGGGTGCAGGGCAAGAGCGAGCGCGAGCGCATGAACGTGGTCGTCGGCGCCGTTGCCACCCAGACGCCGGAGTTCTCAGACGAACTGGAATATGTCGAATTGAACCCGACCTGGACAGTGCCGTATTCCATCGCCACCAAGGAGATGCTGCCCAAGCTCAAGTCGGACCCCTATCACTATGCGGCCGAGTTTGAACTCTTCGCCAATGGCAAGCTCGCCGACTGGGGCAGCGTCAACTGGGCGGCCTACGGCTCAGGCCAGTTCCCCTTCACCTTCCGCCAGAAGCCGGGGCCGAAGAACGCCCTGGGCCGGGTGAAGTTCATGTTGCCGAACGCCCACAACATTTACCTGCATGACACGCCTGCCAAGGACAAGTTCGCCAATTCGACGCGCGCCTTCAGCCATGGCTGCATCCGCCTGTCGCGGCCTGCTGATCTCGCCTTTGCCCTGCTGGGCGACAAGCTCGGGATGAGCCAAACCCTGATCGAGAGCATCTGGGCCAACCAGCAGACCAAGAAGGTGGTGCTGCCCAAAAAGATCCCGATCCACATTGTCTACTCGACAGCCTTCGCCACGAGCCGCGGCATCGAGTTCAGGTCGGATGTCTATGGCCGCGACCGCAAGCTGGAAGCCGCCCTGTTTGGCCGCCCGACGAGTTGAGACGTGTCAGGCTGACTTGAGCTGGCTCAAATCCAGCAGCCGCAGCACGGTGGCGGCGCGCCTGACGTCGGTGGGCAGGCGGTGGTAGGCGGATTTCAGCATTGGCCGCACCATCCGCACCCAGAGTCGTGAATAGATGCGTCCCGCACCGGTAAGGTCGAGCACATGGCAGGCCAGCGCCACCTCGCGGTTTGACCACTGCGCCTTGTAGTCCACCGGATTCCCAAGAAGATCGAAGGTTTCGGCACCATTTGCCGCAAGCCAGTCGAGTGTCATCTCGATCTGCAGCGTGCCGGGGGATGCGTGCCGCAATCCCCAGACGAATGCGCCGAGATAGGAGTAGTAGTGGCCGCGCTGCAGGAAGCCGATCTCATAGGCCACACTGGCTTCCCCGGCCTTGAGCGCGAAGACAATGCCGCCATCGCGAGAGGTGTCGGCAGGCAGGCGCGCCAGAAATTCTCCGTGTCCCGCGTAGTCGAGACCTGAGCCGATGCGCCCGGTGTGCTTGATCCAGTTCTTTTTCAATGCGACGCAATGATGAATGGCGGACACATAGCCGCTGTCTCCGGGCCGCAACACATCAAGCCGCAAGGGACCGAGTTCGCCAAGGATGGCCTGAGACTTGCGGCGGGCCCTGCGCTGGTTCTTGCTGAGGCCGGCAAGATGGTCACCGGGCAATCGGGGTGCCGAGAGGTCAAGCTGGGCAGCGGCATTGTCGAGTTCCCGGGCGCGCGTCTCCGGACCAAGGACCTCGGCAAGCGGCGACCCTTCCGGGATGTAGTTGATGATGATGCTGTCAGCCCGGCTCCCGCTTTGCAGCGTCTGGCGGAGCAGCGCCATCTCGCAAGCCGTGAGCGTGCCGGCTCCTGTCAGCACATTGCCGTATTGTGTGTGCGGATCGCCAAGAGGCCGCAGGACGCGCACACAGCCAAATTCCGTCTGGCGCATGAGCGGCAACACAGCGACAGCCTCGCTCCCGCGCAGCAGCATGATCACGAAAGGCGTGCAGCCCTCATCACCATGTTGTTCCAGCCAGGCGCGGCACCAGTCGTGACTCTGGAAGTAGCAATGCCGCGCCTGCGAGACGGAATCCAGCCGCATCCAGGCCGTTGCCCATGCCGCGATATCCTCAAGCGAGTGCAGGCACACGGCTGCGAGGCCATCTGTGCCGGATTGGGTCAGAACATTGTTTACGTGGGCAGCCAATGCCATGATCTGCGTGGTGTCTCGCTGTTCACAGGTGAAGGCAGCAACCCCCATGCCATCTGACAGGAACGTGGCGATGCGGTTAACGCCGCCGGGACTTTCCGCCGAAGAAGTTCTTCTCAAGCTCCATGAAGGCGCGTTGGTAAACGTTCTGCTCCGTGCGCGGGATGAGCACCAGGTCATCCTGCGGCGATGCCTGCCAGTCACCAGTCCAAACCCCGAACGTCGTGTTGTCCGCGGTCACGGGCCACAGTTGCGGTCCGGAAACATAGTTGATCCACGGAATATCACATGACGTGATGCGGTAGCTGAAACTGCGGTTCAGGTCGGAGAGGTGGAGCAGTTCCTCGTTCAGATGGCCGTCACCAAAATGGAAGTCACGCACGCCCGACACCTTGTCGGGCCTCGCCTTTTTCAGCATGTGCATCTTGGTGATGTCGCCGTGCCATGCTCCCATGCCCGCGAAATCGCGCATGATGGCCCAGACCTTGTCAACCGGCGCCTTGATGACGCGTGAGGTCCACACCTTGTTGGGCTGGCCGCCCTTCCAGCGCAAGGCACCCGCCGGTGCCTGTGGCTTGTCACGCCTGATCACGGCGGCAAGACTCTTGAGGTTGGCGGTGAAAACATCCTTTGAAACGATGCGTTCATACTTGCCTTCGTCACCAGGCGCTTCATCGAATGTCGCCTCCCATTCCACGAAGGTCTGGTTGGTCTGTGTCACCGGAAAGAGCCGCAAGGTGGCGAGATAGTTGCGCACCGGAAAGGCGGGCTTCTCGAAGTTGTAGGTGAGCGAGTGGCGCGCGTCATCGAGCATCAGCAGGCGCTCGCGGATGTGCCCGCCATCGTGGGTATGGAAGGAGCGCACGCAGCCCACCACATCGGCGTCCAACCCGCCCTCGATCTTGGAGCGTGCAATGGCAGGCGCCCATTTGGGCAGGCTGTTGAAGTCGCGCACCAGCGGCCACACGGCCTCCACCGGGGCATTGATGATGATGCTGGCATAGGCGCGGGCCATGGGGCTCTCCTCAGAAGGAAATGGACTTGAAATCGCGGGTCTGCTGGGTGAGCGCCCGTTCGGTGGGCAGGCGTTCCATGGAGCTTGCGCCATAGAAGCCATGGATGCCCTCGGTGTTGCGCAGGATGTAACTTGCGTCCTCCGGCGACGAAATGGAGCCGCCATGGCACAGCACGATCACGTCCTTGCGCACCTTGCGCGCCGCATCGGCGATGTCCGCAATCAGGGCCGGGCAATCCGCCAGCTTGAGTGCCGTCTCGGCACCGATGTTGCCGCCCGTCGTCAAGCCCATGTGGGCGACGATGATGTCGGCACCGGCCTTGGTCATGGCCGTGGCTTCATCCGGATTGAACACATAGGGCGTGGTCAGCATGTCCTTTGCACGGGCCGCGGCCACAAGATCCACCTCCAGGCCATAGCCCATGCCGGTTTCTTCCAGGTTCCTGCGGAACATGCCGTCAAACAACCCGACAGTCGGGAAGTTCTGGATGCCTGCAAAGCCCAGCGCCTTCAGCTCATCGAGAAAGTGGTCGCGGATCATGAAGGGGTCAGTGCCGTTCACGCCCGCAAGCACCGGCGTGTGCTTCACCACGGGCAGCACTTCGCGGGCCATCTCCTTCACGATCTCGTTGGCATTGCCATAGGCGAGAAGACCCGCCAGCGAGCCGCGCCCCGCCATGCGGTAGCGCCCCGAATTGTAGATGACGATCAGGTCAATGCCGCCAGCCTCTTCACAGCGGGCGGACAGGCCGGTGCCCGCCCCACCGCCGATGATGGGCTTTTTCTGCTCGATCATGTCACGGAAGCGCGCGAGCAGGTCCTTGCGGGTGGTCTTGGTCATTGTCTCTCCTGAATGTCCCGGAAGGCTGCGATGGCGGCAGCGGCGAAAGCGGGGTCGTTGATGTTGGCGTCAAGTTCGATCAGCTTGCGGTTGGCCGACGGCCGGAAGACGCGCCGGATGGCGGCAAAGAGAGCGGCATCCGCGGCGGGATCGTGGAACGGTTTGCCCTCCGCATCGATGGCTGACACGCCGTGGAGCGGCAGCAGGAAACGCACCGGGCCTTCCATGCGGTTCAGGCGTTCGGCAATCCAGGTGCCGATGGCCGCATTTTCTTCAGGCGTGGTGCGCATCAGCGTGACGAAGGGATTGTGGACGTAGAAATTCCGGCCCTCATACTTCGCCGGAACCGTGTCTCGCGCCCCGAAATTCACCATGTCGCAGGCGCCAATCGAACCCACATAGGGAATGCGGCGGCGGATGATCGCGCCGAAGCGGTCCTCCGTACACGGAAGAACGCCACCCGCGAGATAGTCCGCCACCTCCGTTGTCGTGATGTCAATCGCCGACGTGAGCAGGCCTGAATCGATCAGTTTTTCAAAGCACTGCCCGCCCGTGCCCGTGGCATGGAAAACGAAGCAGTCATGGGTCTTTTCCAGTACCGTCCGGATCTGTGTCACGGCCGCTGTCGTGACGCCGAACATGGTAAGCCCCACCGATGGCCGCGCTGTCTCGGACAGGGGAATGTCATTCAGAACCATGCCCGCAACCGCATGGGCCGCGTTGCCGACGACCATGCGGGTGACGCTGTTGAGCCCCGCCACGTCGGCAACCGCATGCATCATCATGATGTCGCTGGCACCCACAAACGGCGCGACATTGCCGGAGGCCAACGTGGACACCATCACCTTGGGCAGGCCCACGGGCAGGGCCCGCATGGCCGTGGTCACAATCGCCGTATTGCCCGAGCCCCCGAGGCCCAGAACCGCTCCCACATCCTTCTGTGTGAGCATGAAGCGTGTCAGCGCCTCGGCCATGGCCGTGACGGCCGCACCCCTGTCCGTCAGGCCCAGAACCGACGCAGCGCCAGCGGGATGATGTGCAGCCACCTCCGCCGCCGGCACGTCGGCCTTGCCATCATGGGTTGTGGTGGAGACATCAACCAGACGCACCCGCGCCCCGGCACCGCGCACCAGGCCTGCGGCATAGTGGAGTTCCTTGCCCTTGGTATCGAGCGTCCCGATCACATAGACGGTACTGCCGCTCATGCCCTCAGCGCGCCTTCGCCCAGCCCTGCTTCATGGTCTTGAGGCCCACCTTGTAGACCTCCTCCTTGTTGGGGAAGAAGTCGCGCCACACGCGTGTCGCCGCCGCAAGCGCCGGAATCGCCCTGCCAAAGGCCTCGATGGTCATCCAGCCATCATACTTCGCGGCCTTGAGGCCCTTGAAGGTCGCCGCCCACGGCACATGGCCTTTCCCCGGCGTGCCCCTGTCATTTTCCGAGATGTGAACATGGATCATGTGCTTCTTGATCGTCTTGATGGCGGCAACGGGGTCCTTCTCCTCGATGTTGGAGTGGAAGGTGTCGTACATCGCCTTCACATGCGGATGATCCACCGCGTCGAGATGGTCCGAGAGCTGCTGCATGGTGTTGAGGAAATAGCACTCGAAGCGGTTGAGCGCCTCCACCGCGAAGCGCACATTCTTCTTCGCCGCGTGGTCTCCGGCACGGCGGTGGAAAGAGACACCGCGCTGGTGCTCCTGTTTCGTCGCTGGTCCGCCGGAGAAATAGCCGATCTCCGAATGCATGGGCCCGGCAAGAATGTTGGCTCCAAGTGCTGCGGTGCAGTCAACAGCCCATTTGGCCCGCGCCAGGGCCTCCGCCTGCTGAGCCTTGTCGGGTGAAAGCGGATTGTGACCCGCGCCAAGTACGCTCACGGTTGAACGTTCAAGTCCCAGTTTGTCCAGCTGTTCTCCCAGCCTGTCGTAGTGGTCCGGTGTGCCCTCGAAGAGCGGAAACTCGACACCGTCATAGCCGGCCTTTTTCAGCGCCTTGAACAGCGGCACATGTTCTTGCGTCACATGGCCGGTCCACAGCAGCATGTTGAATCCGTACTTCATTTGCCTCTCCCGAACTGATATAACAGTTTTGCACAATCACGGGCGGTGTCAATTGCACATGTGGACATCCGCCGGAAAACCGGAGTGACGCGCCATGAACAAGCCCCTTTCCGCCACGCCGTTGCAAGCCGCGGCCTTCCACCGCATGCAGCAGCTGATGACCCCGTCTCCGGTGCCGTCGATCTCAACCGAACTCCTCACCACGGCGGATGGCGAGTTGAACCGCGAGCTCAATGCCTTCCTGTTCAATCCGCCGGGCGATCCCAACCTGCTGAAGGGCAAGCGCATCGCCATCTGCTGCGCCAACGGCGTGGAGGAAGTGGAAATCATGGGGGCCATGCGCTGGCTCACGGAACATGGCGCCACGGTGCATGTGGTCTCGCCGCGTGTCGGCGAATTCCACCCGACGCTCGGCCTGCGTTTCCCGCCCATCTGCGCCACCCACGTGCTCGCCATCCGCCTCATGGAAAATGCCGGCTGGATCAAGATCGACCGCTACATGGATGAAGCAAAGGTCTCTGACTATGACGCGCTGATCCTGCCCGGCGGCTGCTGGAACCCGGATGCGCTGCGCGCCGACAAGGATGCGCAGGCCTTCGTCCGGGACATGCATGCCTCCGGCAAACCGACCTGCGCCATCTGCCACGGCCAGTGGGTGATGGTGAGCGCGAAAATCCTCAAGGGCAAGCGCGCCACCGCAGTCTGGAACATCCAGATTGACCTTGAGAACGCAGGTGCAACCGTTCTCGACGAGCCTTGCGTGGTTGATGGCAACCTGATCACGGCCCGCTTCCCCTATGACCTGCCGCGCATGGTGGACGCCCTCGTCAAGCAGCTCGTGAAGGTGTAACAGTTACGGCATCTTGATCCCGAAGGCAGAAATTCCGTCATTGCCATCGCAGGCAGGGTCCGACCTGCTGCGCCTTCGCACCCTTGTGCGGCTGCGCTGGCTCGCCGTCATCGGCCAGTCCGTGGCTGTGCTGATCGTTGCATTCTATCTGGGCTACCCCATGCCTCTGGGGCCTTGCCTCGCGTTGATCGCGTTTTCGGCCTGGCTCAACATCTTCCTCACCATCCGCTGGCATGGCAGCAAGCGCCTGCGTCCGCCCATGGCTGGCCTGCTGCTGGCTTATGACACCGTGCAGTTGGCCGGGCTGCTCTATCTGACAGGCGGCCTGGAAAACCCCTTTGCCTTCCTCTTCCTCGTGCCCGTCACCGTGTCGGCCACTTCCCTGCCGCTGCGCTCCACCCTGGCGCTGGGGGCCTTGAGCTTCGGTTGCGCCACGGCGCTGGCTTTCTTTCATCTGCCGTTGCCTTGGCCCGCAGGCGAGAGCCTCACCTTGCCCAACCACTACCTCGCGGGACTCTGGGTGGCGATCATCTGTGGCACCGTCTTCTCCGCCATCTATGCCCGCCGCATCGCCGAGGAAGCGCGCCAGATGTCAGCGGCACTCGGCGCAACCGAAATGGTGCTGGCGCGCGAGCAGCGTCTCTCGGCGCTTGATGGTCTGGCCGCCGCCGCCGCCCATGAACTGGGAACACCGCTTGCCACCATTGCCCTTGTCGCCAAGGAACTGAAGCGCGAACTGCCTGAGGCCTCGCCGCATGGCGAAGACATCGATCTGCTGATCAGCCAGACCGCGCGCTGCCGGGAAATCCTCGCCCGTCTTTCCAACCGCGACCAGGCGGCCGACGAGGTTTACGGACGCCTGAAAATCTCTTCCCTGATCGAAGACATGGTCAGCCCACTGCGCGGGTCCGACGTGGAACTGCGCATCACCTGCGCCCCCGATGCCAAATCGGCGGCACTCGCCGAACCCGTCTTCCGCCGCAACCCGGCAATCGCCTATGGTCTGGGCAACATTCTGGAGAACGCCATCGATTTCGCCGAGTCAGTTGTCAAGGTTGAGGCCGTCTGGAACAGGACGGGCATCATCCTCACAGTCAGTGACGACGGCCCGGGTTTTGATCCGCTGATCTTTGACCGCCTCGGCGACCCATACGTGACGACACGGCCCGGATACAGCGAGGCAACCATCGTGGACGGCAGTCACGAAGGCATGGGCCTGGGACTGTTCATTGCCAAGACGCTGCTGGAGCGCTCCGGCGCAACCGTGACACTGTCCAACCAGCGCCCCCCGGAAAAGGGGGCACGCGTGGCCATGGCCTGGCCCCGTGTTGCGGTGGACGTCGGGCCGTCATCCGTTCAAGCCTCTTGACCCGGTCCGCCTGCGGGGCCATTGACTGGTTCCGATCATGACACAGATTGAAAACCTCCCGGACGACAAGACCCTTTTGCTCGTGGATGACGACAAGCCGTTCCTGACGCGGCTTGGCCGGGCCATGGAGGCGCGGGGCTTTGCCGTGCGAATGGCCGACACTGTCGCCGAAGGTATCGCCGAAGTGCGCAAGCAGGCGCCTGGTTATGCGGTGATCGATCTCCGCCTCGGTGACGGCAATGGACTTGATGTGATCGAGGCGCTGCACAACGCGAGGCCCGATGCGCGCGTTGTGGTTCTCACCGGCTACGGCAACATCGCCACCGCCGTGACCGCGGTGAAGCTTGGCGCCATCGATTATCTGGCCAAGCCCGCCGATGCTGATGCGGTCTATGGCGCGCTCGTTTCCGACAAGGACCATCGCCAGGCCCTGCCGGAAAACCCCATGTCGGCAGACCGCGTGCGCTGGGAACACATCCAGCGCGTTTTCGAACTGTGCAGCCGCAACGTCTCGGAAACAGCCCGCCGCCTCAACATGCACCGCCGCACCCTGCAACGCATCCTCGCCAAGCGCGCCCCGAAGTAGCACTCAAACGCGGAAGAACTGCGGATAGAGATCCTCCCAGTGGGGATTGAGCTGTTCGATGAGGTTGATCTTCCAGTCGCGGCGCCATTTTTTCAGGGATTTTTCGCGCTGGATCGCGAGGTGAACATCACCGAAGTATTCGAACCAGACGAGCCGGTGCACGCCATATCTTTTGCTGAATCCCGCAACTTCCCCATCCCTGTGTTGGCGTCCGCGGGAAATGATGTCGCCGGTCACGCCGATATAGAGCGTGCCGTATGGTTTGCTCGCCATGATGTACACAGCGTAAGTACGGCCTGTCGCCATTCCCTCTTTCTGTCATTGCCGGGCTTGTCCCGGCAACCCATTACACAAGGTGGCGTGACCGCTGTCAGGCGGAAACATGGGTCCCCGCGATGAACGTGGGGAAGACAGTCTGGTATTCGCCCCCCGAAGTAACTACGGATCATACAGCCCGTGCAGGCGTGCCGCTGCCGCGCGGCCGAACTGCAGTGTCACCGCCTTGCGCCGCGAGGCGTGCAGCGGATGGTCTTGCGTCAGCCGCACGATCTCCGCTCCATATTGGTCCGCGACCACCAGCCCTGCCTCCGGCGGAATGATCGCGGCATCCATCTCCAGCGGAATGGCAAAGCAGAAGCGGTCGCAGTAGTCGCGGTATTCCGGCCACTTCTGGTCGGCCCGGTAATCCGCCAGCGATGACTTGATTTCCACGATCCAGATGAAACCGTCCTGGCGCACGCCGAACACATCCGCCCGCCGACCCGTGGCCAGCGTGAACTCGGTGATGACCGAGAAGCCGTGCGCCCGCATCAGGCGGCAGACGCCGCGCTGCACGGCCAGCGCCGTTTCGGACTGCCGCCCGTCAGCGGGGAGAATGAGGGGGCTATCCGCCATGCCGCTCCAGAAACTCCTCGGTGCTGAGCCTGCGCATGTCATCCACCGCCTGTGCCAGCCGGTCGTGCTCCCAGTCCCACCAGCCGAGGGCAATGATCCGTTCACGGATGATCTCGTCAAAACGCCAGCGCAGAACCTCCGCCGGAACCCCGGCCACGATGGCATAGGCGGGCACATCCCTGGTGACGACAGCACCGGCGGCGACAATCGCACCATGACCGATGGCAACTCCCGGCATGATCACCGCCCCATGCCCGATCCAGACATCATGCCCGATTGCGACCCGCTGCGATTGCCGCCGTTCACGGAAATCCCTGTCGATCTTCGCGCCGAGGAAATATTCGTTGGGCCGGTAAGTGATCTTGTGTTGCGAGATGCGTTCCAGCGGATGCTCAAGGGCATTGAGCCGCGCGTTCGAGGCGATGGCGCAGAACTTGCCAATGTCGCAGTAGATCGCTTCCACCCCGCGCTCGACATATGAATAGTCGCCGAGCACGGATTCCGCCATCACCACGCGTTCGGCCACATCGGTGAAGCGCCCGAGCACGCAATCACGCAACTGTGCCGTGGCATGCACGCGGGGGGCTCCATCGCGTGTTGCCTTTGGCGAGTGGCGCTTGGGCTGGTCTCCTGGCCCTTCTGTGCGGGGCTTGTCCGTGCGCGTCTTGTCCATGGCCGCAATCTAACAAAAAAGCCGCCCCCTGCGGAGCGGCTTTTGAATTCGGTACAAGGAAGGGATCAGGCGGCCTTCTGGCTTTCGACCTTCTTGGCGATGCTGCGCTTCAGCTTCAGCGCCTTGGCCGAGAGTTCATCGTTTTTGGCCTTGAGCAGGTAGGCATCGAGGCCACCGCGGTGTTCGACCGACTTCAGCGCATGGGCGCTGATGCGGAAGGAGTAGGAGTTGCCCAGCGCTTCCGACATGAGCGTGACATCGCACAGGTTCGGCATGAAGCGCGTCTTGGTCTTGTTGTTGGCGTGGCTGACCTGGTTGCCCGAAAGCCAACCCTTGCCCGTGAATTCGCAGCGGCGCGACATGTTACTCTCCGTGATCTCAACGTAAGAAAGCCGGAAACTCCCGTTCCCGGCATGAATTTGGCTGGTGCATAGCGGTGCGCGACGGAGAGGTCAAGCGAGGAGGTGGGAAAGGTCAGGGCAGACCCCCGCACATCAACACCGCGGCCTCCGCGCTGGACAGAAATGAACAGTGAATGCAACGGGCGCTCACATTCCCATTTTGGCACAAGTGGTTAACGTGAATGGCTTTTCTGACCGGCGCGCTGGAACATTGCACCGCGGCCATGGAGGGTTCTAGTGCGGCTTCCAGAGGGTACCCCCCACCCATGGCGTGAACAGAACGGGAAAATCCCCAAAGCAGCGATTCGGGCGCGCTTCGTTCCGCCAGGGAACGCTTTGTTAAAAAGATGAGTCCAATCATCACCTTGCTGTTTACGTCCGGGTAAGTTTTGCCGCCCAAACCTTAAGAGGGTAGTGCTGTTTCACTTGCAGCCCGGCGAAACCACAGCTGTTCATCCTTACCGGAATGGTTCAAATGCCTTGGAACAAATGGCGAAAACGACGACTTAACCGATTCGGGCGTGTTCCGTTCGCGCTTGAATCCGAAAGTTAATTCCCTGTGCCAAATGCGCCAATGGCCCTTTCTGATCAGCGGGGGATCACCTAAATCAGTCCTCATATTATGACTCCCTCCCGCGCCAGCCAGCGCAGCAGCCCGGTGACTGCTGTTCTCGGCCCCACCAACACAGGCAAGACCCACTACGCCGTGGAACGCATGCTCGCCCATGGCGGCGGCATGATCGGCCTGCCGTTGCGGCTGCTGGCCCGCGAAATCTATGACAGGGTGCGCCTGCGCGCTGGTGATCACGCCGTGGCGCTGGTGACCGGGGAAGAAAAGATCATTCCCGTCAAGCCGCGCTACTGGATCTGCACGGTCGAGGCGATGCCACCGGGCATCGATGTGCCGTTTCTCGCCATTGATGAAATCCAACTGGCCAACGATCTTGAGCGTGGCCACATCTTCACCGACCGCATCCTGCATCGCCGTGGCATTGACGAGACGGTGTTGCTCGGTGCTTCGACCATGCGGGGGATTCTTGAGAAGCTCCTGCCGCGCACCACGTTTGTCGCGCGCCCGCGCCTCTCGAAACTCACCTATGCCGGTCAGAAGAAGCTGACGCGCCTGCCACGCCGCTCGGCGATCGTCGCCTTCTCGGCGGAGATGGTCTACACCGTTGCCGAACTCGTCCGCCGCCAGCAGGGTGGTGCCGCCGTGGTGATGGGCGCGCTCTCGCCGCGCACCCGCAACGCCCAGGTCGCCCTCTACCAGTCTGGCGAAGTTGACTACATCGTGGCCACCGATGCCATCGGCATGGGCCTGAACATGGATGTCGATCACGTCGCCTTCGCCTCCACCCGCAAGTTCGACGGTTTCCAGTACCGCCATCTCACACCGGCTGAACTTGGGCAGGTCGCGGGCCGCGCTGGCCGCCACCTCAATGACGGCACCTTCGGTGTCTCGGGCGAGGCAGAACCCTTCGAGCAGGAGGTGATCGACCGCCTCGAGAACCACAACTTCGATTCCGTCCGCGTCCTGCAATGGCGCAACCGTGATCTGGATTTCCGTTCGCTTGATACGCTGCGCAAGAGCCTCGGCATCCTGCCACGGCAGGAGGGCCTGACGCGTGCCCAGAACGCACCCGACGTGGATGCCCTCGAAGCCATCTGCCGCGACGAAAGCCTGCGCAATCTTGTCGCAAGCGCATCAGACGTGGAGCGTGCCTGGGAAGCCTGCCAGATTCCGGACTACCGCAACATCTCGCCCGCCGAACACGCCCATCTCGTGGGCCGCGTCATTTCCTCGCTGCAGACGGGCCGTGGTTTCATTCCCGAGGACTGGTTTGCCCAGCAATTGGCCTATTGCGACAACGTCGAGGGTGGCATTGACACGCTGTCCACCCGCATCTCCCATGTCCGCACCTGGACCTTCATTGCCAACCGTGCGGACTGGCTGGAAGCACCGGTCTATTGGCAGGGCCGTGCCAAGGAAATCGAGGACCGCCTCTCGGACGTTCTGCATGAACGTCTCACACATCGTTTCATTGACCGCAAAACCAGTGTATTGATGCGGCGGCTGGCCAAGAAGGAAGGTTTGATGTCGAGCGTAGAAGAAGATGGCGTGATCGCGGTTGAAGGTGAAGCGATTGGCCGGATCACGGGATTGAGCTTCGTGCCCGATCCGGCGGTGGCAGGAAGCGAAACCCGCGTGCTCAAGGCCGCTGCCGTGCAGGCGCTGGCCGCCGAGCTGGCCGCCCGCGCCAAGTCGCTTTCGGCAACGGCCGACACCGAATTGAAACTCTCGCGCCTCGGCGCCATCGAATGGCAGGGCCATGCCGTGGGCCGCCTTGCTGCTGCAGATGCGCGCTATCGGCCGCGCGCCGAAGTCATTGCCGATGATGTGCTTGCCCCCGCTGACCGCGACATGGTGCGCGAACGCCTGCAGAAGTTTGCCGGGCGCCACATCGCAGGCCTGGCCGAACCGCTGATGAAGCTGGAGGAGGCGGATGGCCTCGAGGGCATCACCCGCGGCATCGCCTACCGCCTTGCCGAGAATTACGGCGTGCTGCCGCGCGATGGCGTGGCCGAGGACGTGAAGCAGTTGAGCCAGGAAGACCGCGCCAAGCTGCGCGCCCTTGGCGTCCGCTTCGGCGCCTTCACACTGTTCCTTCCCGCCCTGCTGAAACCGGCAGCGACTGATCTGCGCCTCGTGCTCTGGTGGCTGGAACAGCAGAAGGCCGGAACGGTGTCGGGTGATGTGCCAGCGGCACCCGCCAACGGTCTCACCTCGGCGGCTGCCGATATGGCCAAGCCGGAAGGCTTCTACCGCATGTGTGGCTATCGCGTTTGCGGCAGCCGCGCCGTGCGTGTGGACATGCTGGAGCGTCTCTCTGATCTGATCCGCGACCGCGTCTTCTGGAAGCCGCGCTTCCCCGAGGAGCAGCGTCCGCAGGGGGCTGTCGATGGTGGTGGTTTCACCGTGACGCCCGACATGATGTCGTTGGTCGGCTGTTCTGGCGAAGAGTTTGAGGCCATCCTCACAAGCCTCGGCTTCCGCTCGCAGACGCGCATGCTGCCCAAGCCGCCCGTGCCGGGGGCCAAGGGCCACCAGCCAGCAGCCGCGCCGCCTGTACCCGGCGAAACGGCCGTGACAGTTGAGGCCTCAGTTGAAAGTGTTGTGGCGGAAACGCCAGCCCTGGTCATTGAAGAAGGCGCGGAAGAGGGCGCGCCAGAGACACCCGCCGAACCAGCGGTGATCACAGCGGCTGGTGAGCAGCCTGCCGCGGTGGAGACCGCCGCTGAAGCGTCTGAGGCCGCAGATGGGGCATCCGCTTCCGCCGAGCCTGCCGCCGACCTTGTGGAAACCAAGGTCTGGTGGCCCAAGGACATGGGGCCTTTCCGCCCGCAGCGGCATCGTCCGGAACAGCGCCATCACCAGGGTGGCAAACCGTCGGAGGGCGAAGCCGACGGTCAGAACCGGGGCAGGCGCCACCACGGCAAGCCACAGCACCGCAAGCCCCATGGCGGCGACCGCCCGCCACGCGAGGACCGTGCCGCAGGTGCTGGCGGAAAGCCGGAACGTGACCGTGATCGTGGCGGCAAGCCGCGCGACCAGAAGCCCCGGCGGCCCGAAAGGCCGGCCGATCCCAACTCGCCCTTCGCTGTCCTCGGGGCCCTGAAGGCCCAGTTCGAAAAGGAACGCACCTGAGCCAGCGCCTCGACAAGTGGCTGGTTTATGCCCGCTTCGTGAAGCACCGCTCCGACGCGCAGGCTCTGGTGGAGCAGGGCGGTGTGCGGGTGAACAAGGCAAAGGTGAGCAGGGGCAGCTACGCCGTCAAGCCCGAGGACATCCTGACCATTGCAGTGCATGGCTGTGTTCATGTGGTGAAGGTGCTGGGCGAGGCCGAGCGCCGGGGGCCACCCGTCGCGGCGCGGCTGCTTTACGTTGAAATGGCCGCAAATCCGCATGAGGGTGCGGCGCAAAAACAGGATGCAAGCCCCCCGCCCGTCTGCTAGAGCGGCGCCGGAAAAACCTTATCCCTCTCACAGGCCTGACCTATGACCTATATCGTCGTCGAGAACTGCATCAAGTGCAAGTACATGGATTGCGTGGAAGTTTGCCCCGTGGACTGTTTCTACGAGGGTGAAAACATGCTGGTCATCCACCCCGACGAATGCATCGATTGCGGCGTCTGTGAGCCGGAATGCCCGGCGGAAGCGATCAAGCCGGATACCGAACCTGGCCTTGAAAGCTGGCTCAAGCTCAACACCGAATACGCCACCAAGTGGCCGAACATCACGGTGAAGCGCGATCCGCCCGCCGATGCCAAGGCCAATGATGGCAAGCCCGGCAAGCTGGCGCTGTTCTCGCCCAATCCCGGCCAGGGCGACTGAGCCGCCCCGGCGGCGCGGGGGAAAACCGCGTCAATTCCGTATGATGCGGTGCGATGGCGTTAACCATGCCGCTGCGCGGGGGGCAGAAATGCGCCGTACACGGAGCACCCTCCCTTTAAATTCCCTTAAATTTGTGATATGCAGTCCCCATGTAGTGAGTTTGGGGAATGAAGCAGGAACATCCGGGCAGAATGCTCGGATTTTTTTGCGACTCGGTTCCCCTCAGGATTGCGCGCTGCCTCCTGTGGGGCTCGCCAAGAACAGAAAAGGGTCAGGCACCTATGGTCACCAAGAAGAAACCAGCAGCGAAATCAAAGGCAAAGCCCGCCGCCAAAGCGGCCTCCAAGCCGGTGGTCAAGGCCAAGGCGAAACCTGTCCCCAAGGCTGCCGCCAAGCCCGCGCCGAAGGCTGCTGCAAAGCCTGTCGCCAAGCCTGCGCCGAAAGCTGCTGCCAAGCCGGTCGCCGCTCCCACCAAGGCAACCGTCAAGCCATCGGTAGTCAAGCCGGTGGCAGTGAAACCTGTGTCCGCAGCACCGGCCGCCAAGCCTGTCGCCGCCGCCGCACCCGCCAAGGCTGCCGCGACACCCCAGCCCAAGAAGCAGATCTTCAAGATCGGCGAACTGGTCGTCTATCCGGCCCATGGTGTGGGCAAGATCTCCAACGTCGAGGAGCAGGAAATCGCCGGTGTGAAGCTCGAACTCTACATCGTGGATTTCGAGAAGGAGAAGCTCCGCCTCAAGGTGCCGACCAACCGTGCCGAACAGAAGGGTATGCGTCACCTCGCCGACCGCGTGATGATCGAGACCGCCATGAAGGTGATCCGTGGCCGCGCCCGCATCAAGCGCACCATGTGGTCGCGCCGCGCCCAGGAGTATGATGCAAAGATCAACTCTGGTGACATGATTGCCGTCGCCGAAGTGATCCGCGACCTTTACCGCTCCGAGCGCCAGCCCGAGCAGTCCTACTCCGAACGCCAGCTCTTCGAGCAGGCGCTGGCCCGTTTCGCCCGCGAACTCGCGGCGGTGCGCAAGGTCGATGAAGACCAGTGCATCAAGGAACTGGAGGACTACCTCGCACGCAACGCCAAGCGCGGCGCCGCATCAGGCGAAAAGGCCGAAGACGAAGCCTCGGAAGAAGCGGCGTAACACGCGGCATATCTGATGAAGGGCACCGGGCGCGAGCCAGGTGCCCTTTTTTGTGTCATTCGGCTGCCAGCTTGATCGGCTTCCCTGGCGAACGACCGTCGCTGTCCAAGGTCTCGGCACTTGCAACGGCCTTGCCCGCGCGGCCCATGATGGTATAGACGCATGGCACGACGAACAGCGTGAGCACCGTGCCGAAGCTCATGCCACCGACGATCACCCAGCCGATCTGCATCCGGCTCTCGGCACCGGCACCTGACGCCAGCACCAGCGGAACAGCCCCCAGCACCATGGCCGCTGTCGTCATGAGGATCGGGCGCAGGCGCAGCACCGACGCTTCGGTCACGGCGTCCTGGCGGGATTGGCCCGAATCCTGCAATTTGTTGCCGAACTCCACGATGAGAATGCCGTGTTTGGTGATGAGACCGATCAACGTCACAAGTCCGATCTGTGAATAGACGTTGAGTGTGCCGCCACTCCACCACAGTGCCGCGAGCGCACCTGTCATCGATAGAGGCACGCTCAGCATGATCATCAGCGGGTCGCGGAAGCTCTCGAACTGTGCCGCCAGCACCAAATAGATGAAGGCCAGCGCCAGGAGAAATATGAAGGCAATGTTCGAGTTCGAATCGCGGAACTCGCGCGACTGTCCCGTCAGGTCACTCACCACATTGTCAGGCAGTACCTCGCCTGCCGCAGCAGTCACGGCCGCGATGGCTTCACCCAGCGTGAATCCCGGTGCGAGATTGGCCTCGATGGTGACGGCGCGCAACTGGTTGAAGCGCTTCAATTCACGTGGTGCCACCCCTTCGACATGGCTCACCAGGCTGGAAAGTTGCACCATCGTGCCGCCAGTCCCGCGCACATGTATTTGCGAAAGGACGTCCGGCGACGTTCGCTCTTCCAGCGGCAGGGCCACCGTCACGTCATACTGCTCGCCATCGATTTCAAAGCGCGTGACATTGCGCCCGCTCATGAGGGTTTCAAGGGTTCGCCCGATGACAGACACGTCAACTCCCGCATCTGCTGCACGCTCGCGGTCGATCCTGACCTCGATCTGCGGCTTGTTGAGGCGGAGGTCCGTGTCCAGGTCGGCAAATCCGCCGTTTTCCTCCAGCCGGTCCACCAGGCGTCGGGCCACCGCGTTCAGTTCCTCATAGGATGACGAGGACTGCAACACGAACTGGAACGGTTTGCCAAATCCGCGCACGCCCAGCGACGCCGGATTGCTGGCCGAAGCCTGCACGCCCGCGATGCCGCGCAGTTTGGGGGATAACTCCTGCACGATGGCCTGCTGGCTGCGCCCGCGTTCCGACCAGTCCTGGAGCCGGCCAAAGGACAGGATGCGTGTCGCCTCTCCGGCACCCACGATCATCAGGGCGGAACGCAGTTCCGGCACGCCGTCGAGAATGGCTTCGATGTCATCCGCATAGCGCCGCGTGTAGGCGAAGGTTGAACCCTCCGGCGCATTCGCCGAGATCATCACGGTGCCGCGGTCTTCGGTGGGTGACAACTCCGACTTGATCTCGGTGAACAGCCACCCGCCTGCTCCGGCAACGGCAACGGCGAGCAGCAGCACAAACCAACGGCCAGCCAGCGCCACGCGCAGGACCGCACGATAGGCACGCTCAAGCCATGCCAGAACACGCTCGACGGCGCGCATCAGCACATTGGGCCGGTCATTGTGCCTGAGCAGCTTGGAGCACATCATGGGTGTGAGCGTGAGCGCCACGAAGCCTGACACAACGACCGCGCCGGCCAATGTGACCGCGAATACGAGGAACAGCCGCCCGGTGCGTCCGGGCGTGAAGGCAATCGGCGCATAGACGGCCGCCAGCGTCAGCGTCATCGCCACAATGGCAAAGCCGATCTCGCGCGCCCCTTTCAGCGCCGCCTCGAATGGCTTCATGCCGTCCTCGATGTGGCGGTAGATGTTCTCGAGCATGACGATGGCGTCATCGACAACCAGGCCGATGGCGAGCACGAAAGCCAGCAGCGTGAGCGTGTTCACCGACAGGCCCGCCACATGCATGAGCGCAAATGCCGCCACCAGCGAGACAGGAATTGTGACCACGGGGATGATCGCCGCGCGGAAGGAATGCAGGAAGACAAGGATGATCAGCGTCACCAGCACCACGGCCTCGAGGATCGTGGCGAAGACGTTGCGGATGGACCGGTCGATGAACACAGTGGAATCAAAACCGACTTCCACCGTCGTGCCGTCCGGCAGTGACTGGTTGATGCGCGGCAGCACCGCGTTCACGGCCTTTGCCACATCAAGCGGGTTCGCCACCGCCTGCTTGATGATGCCGATGGAGATGGAGGTGTTGCCTTCGTATCGGCTTTCGCGGCGGACATCTGCGGACGAGAGTTCCACCCGCGCCACATCGCCCAGTGTCACCTGAAGGCCGCCTGCGTTCTTCAGCTTGATCTGGCGGAAGTCCTCGGGCGTGCCGAGCGAGGTGCGCGAGAGAACGGTGAACTCGCGCTCGGTTCCCTCGATTCGTCCTGCCGGGATTTCCGCGTTCTGGGACCGTATGGCAGTCTCGATGTCCTGCACCGTAAGGCCGAGTCCGGCGAGCGACTGGTGATCGATCCAGATGCGCATGGCATATCGCCGTTCGCCGTTGATGCTCACATCGGCCACACCGTCGAGGTTCTTGAAGCGGTCGGCGATGAAGCGGTCCACATAGTCGGTGAGAGCCAGTGCATCCATGCCAGCCGATCGCACAATGAGGAAGATGATGGGCTGCGCGTCGGCTTCAACCTTCGAGATCACGGGCTCGGAAATGTCATCCGGCAGCGAGCGCCGCACCCGGCTGACCCGGTCGCGCACATCGCTGGTGGCGCTGTCGATGGCGACACCCGACCGGAAGCGGATGGTGATGCGGCTGCTCTCCGATCGCGAGGAGGACTCGATGGTATCGATGCCTTCAATGCCGGCGAGAGAACCTTCCAGCACCTGGGTGACCTGGCTCTCGATGATTTCCGCCGAGGCGCCCGAATAGTTCGTCTGCACCGTGACCTGTGGCTCGTCGATGTTCGGGTATTCGCGGATGGTGAGGCGGCTGAAGGCCATCAGGCCGACAAGCACGAGGATGAGGCTGAGCACCGTGGCGAATACCGGTCGGCGGATGCAGAATTCGGGCAATGTCATCGGCGCTCACTCCGTTGCGGTTGCAGGTGATGCCTTGACAGGTGATCCGTCGGAAAGGCGCGCCGCCCCGGCGGAGACAACCCGCGTGCCCGCTTCCAGCCCACTGCGCACCTCGACCCTGCCGTCCCGGCGCTGGCCTGTCGTCACCACAAGGCGTTTGGCCTTGCCGTCCACGACGGTGAAGATGACGCTGTCCCGGCCCTGCGGAATGATTGCAGCCTCCGTCACGGTCACCGACGACCGCGACTGGCCCAGGATGGTGGCGCGCACCAGCATGCCCGGCCGCAGGGCAAGGGCGGCATTTTCCAACGTGGCCTGCATCTGGAGTGCACGGCCGTTCACATCGATCACCGGGTTGATCGCCGCGACAGTGGCATCAAAGGATCGACCCGGAACGGCGTCTGCTGTCAGGCTCACCTTCTGGCCGACGGAAAGCGCGGTGAAATAGCGCTCCGGCACGCTGAGGCTGACCTTGAGTGTGGTCATCTTGTTGAGGGCCACCAGCGCCATGCCGGCCGTGACATAGGCGCCGACCGAGACCTGGCGGAAACCGAGGTGGCCATCGAAGGGCGCGCGCACCACGAGGCGGTTCTGCCGCTCCTTCGCGAGATCCATGGCGGTGCGGGCAAGGTCAAGTTCCGCCGCCGCCTGGTCCACGTTGCTCTGCGCCACGTTGCGCGAGCGCGCCAGAGTCTGGTTGCGGCGGAAATTCGTTTCGGCGAGCGCGAGCCTCGCTTCCGCTTCTTTCACTTCGGCATCGACCAGGGCGCCATCGAGGCGGAACAGCGCATCACCCGCCTTGACCGCAGCGCCGTCCACGGCAGCCACGGCCACAATCCGGCCCGGCGTGTCGGCCGCCACCGTGACCGACTCCTGCGCCACAAGGCTTCCGATCACCGCGATGCTGTCTGTGAAGGATTCGGTTTTCGCTGCCGACACTTCAACGGGGACTGGCGCCCTGCCACCGCTTGCGCCCTGTGGCTTGGCGGCCTGCTGAACCGCGGGCGTGGCCGGCGCGCCGGACAGGATGGCATGCAGCCGCGCATAGAGGCCTGGCCACTGTCCCGTGGCCTGCAAAGCGGCTGCGGCAGCTGCCAGCATGATGATCAAGCCCAGGATCAGGCCCGGAAACAGATGTCGCTTGCGCATGTGGGTTCCTCTGCAACCGGGTGAAGACGGATCAGCAGGCCTGATTCCGTCGCGCGTGTCAGGCATTTTCGCCGCACGGGACGGGAATGCAAATGACAATCGGGTAACTTGGTTCCGGTTCAGGCCAGCCTTGCGTGCCCTGCAATTCAGCGGCCGTCGGCGGAAAAGTGCTGGTAGTCCTTGGAGCTGCGCCAGTCACCGCCCCAGCCCCAGCCCCTGGATTTGAAGGCGCGGGTGATGGCGCTGCCGGGCAGGATGAGGCCCGGCTGGTCGGCAACCTTGCCGCGCTCCTCCGCCGTGTCCCAGGCCTCGCCCCCCTTGGGCGAGGTGCCCCTGCGGGAGACGAACGGGTTGACCAGCGGATTGATGTCGATGGCCAGTCCGCGGGCGTGCGACGACAGCCGCGCCGAACCGCTCACCCGCCGACAGTTGTAGCCGGAGGTGTTGTTGGCCGCCATCGATGCATCATCATCGCCGTTGAAGGCATCAATCAGGTCCATGCGCGCGATGGCGAAACTCTTGTCCGTGAACAGCTGCACGAACACATTCCGCACATCCCGCGCCACGCGCCGGTGCACGATCAGCTGCCCCTGCTTCACCGCACCGGAGAAATCCCGGAAGGGCAGGCTGAGAAGCCGCAAGTCCCGCCGCTGCGCGCACCCCTTGATGCGCGGATTGAAGGACTTGTCCTGCATGCCCGCCCACACCGCATCCGGGATGGCAGAGATCGTCCCTGAGTTCGCATCTTCCTGCGCCGATGCACAGGGAACCGCCAGGGCAGAGACGGCCACCGCGAAAAAACTCAGTGCACGGACAAAAAAACGAATCGTCGCGCCAATTGCCACGCAGACGGATACAGTTTGACCCTGCCGTCCGCGGCCCCGCGACAATTTGCGCCGACTCCGCGCCTGCTTTGTCAGCCAGTCATCAGCATCACCTCCATAGTCATGGCACGGGACACGGCAGCAATTTATCCCGGAGTGCATCATGGCAAACATCCAATACTTCCCTGGCAACGCGACAGTCGCGCTGCCCCAATCCACCTTCGACATCACGGCCATCACAGCAAAGCGCGTGGGACCCTATCTGAACTATTACTCCGCCAATACTGATGGCACCATGTTCGTCATCCACACCACGGCCTCGCTTGATGCCTCGGGTGCCATCGTCCAGAATATCGTGGGGTGGGATCACTTCATTGGCTCCGATCTCCTGCAATCGGCAACCGTGAACCTTCCCGCGAAGCCGTTCCTCGACAACCTCTACAGCCGCGCGCCCAACAGCCTCAAGGCGTTCAACTACCTGATGGGTGGCAACGACGTGATGACCGGTTCCGATGTGGCTGACCGCATGACGGGCCTCAACGGAAACGACATGATGTCGGGCGGTACCGGAAACGATGTGATGCGCGGCGGCAACGGCAATGACACGCTGGATGGTGGCAGTGGCAACGACAACATCTTCGGCGACGCAGGTGATGACCAACTGTTCGGTGGACTGGGCAAGGACAGGTTGACGGGTGGTGCGGGCGCTGACCAGTTCCACTTCGATGGCCTGAACCAGGGCGCTGATACGGTGATCGATTTCACCCACGGCACCGATCATCTTGTGATGTCGGCCACAGGCCTTGCCCTGAACGGACCGCTGGTGGATGGAGTCAACATGATCGCCGGCACCTCGGCCCTGTTGGCGGAAGCATCTTTCATCTATGATGCTGTAACCGGCAAACTTTCTTATGACGACGATGGCACGGGTGCCGCTGCGGCACAGGTGATTGCAACCCTCAACAACCACAGCGCACTGGACGCCGGCGACATCCTGATCGCCTAGACGATATGCGGCGGCCCGCCCGCCCGCAGACGAACCGCAAGGCATCAGGGACAAACCCGCGAACCGAACGCTGGTTTGTCCCGGGTTGCCCGTTCGCAGGGCCACGTCCGGTGCCGTACCCTCTGCGGCCAGGCACATTCGCGGTGCGCCACAATTAACCATATGAAATTCATGGTGAATCTTTCCTGGCCGCGCCCCCTTGACTCAGTGCCGTGCCGCTCCTATCTCCCCGTCCAGCTGTTGGCACTCTCCATGGGTGAGTGCTAACAGAAGCGGGTGCGGGCCGTGACGGTCTGCCCGGTTTCAGAACGAAAACAATATTTTAGGAGCGTTTCGCATGAAGTTCCGTCCTTTGCACGACCGCGTTGTCGTGAAGCGGGTTGAAGAAGACACCAAGACCAAGGGTGGCATCATCATTCCGGACACGGCCCAGGAAAAGCCGATGCAGGGCAAGATCATCGCCGTGGGCCCGGGCGGCCGCGACGAGAGCGGCAAGCTCATCCCCATCGACCTCAAGAAGGGCGACGTCGTCCTCTTCGGCAAGTGGTCCGGCACGGAAATCAAGATCGACGGCGAAGAGCTGCTGATCATGAAGGAATCCGACGTCATGGGCGTGATGGAGAAGTGACGCCATTGCTTCTGGCGTCATCCCCGCGAAGGCGGGGATCCATGCTGAAGCATGGTGGACCCTCCGCCTGCGCGGAGGGTGACGGACGAGGGGAAGCGGCTCACCAATCCACACTCCAATCAATTTAATCAGTACACAGAGGAATTAAGCACATGGCTGCAAAAGAAGTGCGCTTCGGCGCTGATGCCCGCGAAAAGATGCTGCGCGGCGTCGACATTCTCGCCAACGCGGTGAAGGTCACCCTCGGTCCCAAGGGCCGCAACGTCGTCATCGACAAGTCCTTCGGCGCTCCGCGCACCACCAAGGACGGCGTCACCGTCGCCAAGGAAATCGAACTGGAAGACAAGTTCGAGAACATGGGCGCCCAGATGGTGCGTGAAGTCGCCTCCAAGACCAACGACCTCGCCGGCGACGGCACCACGACCGCAACCGTTCTGACCCAGGCGATCGTGCGCGAAGGCGCCAAGAACGTGGCCGCCGGCATGAACCCGATGGACCTGAAGCGCGGCGTTGACATGGCCGTGGCCGCGGCCATCGAAGCCGTGAAGAAGCAGGCCAAGAAGGTCAAGGGCTCCGACGAAGTGGCCCAAGTCGGCACGATTTCCGCCAACGGCGAAAAGGAAATCGGCGACATGATCGCCAAGGCCATGCAGAAGGTCGGCAACGAAGGCGTCATCACCGTTGAAGAAGCGAAGACCGCCGAGACCGAACTCGACATCGTCGAAGGCATGCAGTTCGACCGCGGCTATCTCTCGCCCTACTTCATCACCAACGCCGACAAGATGGTCGCTGAACTCGAAGATCCCTACATCCTGCTGCACGAGAAGAAGCTCTCCTCGCTCCAGCCGATGCTGCCGATCCTCGAAGCCGTCGTCCAGACCTCGAAGCCGCTGCTCATCATCGCTGAAGACATCGAAGGCGAAGCGCTCGCGACCCTCGTGGTCAACCGCCTGCGTGGCGGCCTGAAGGTCTGCGCCGTGAAGGCTCCGGGCTTCGGCGACCGCCGCAAGGCCATGCTGGAAGACATCGCCATCCTCACGGGCGGCGAAGTGATCTCGGAAGACCTCGGCATCAAGCTTGAGAACGTCACCCTGCAGATGCTGGGCCGCGCCAAGCGCGTGAAGGTCGAGAAGGAAAACTCCACGATCGTCGACGGTGCCGGCAAGAAGGCCGACATCAACGGCCGTTGCGCCCAGATCAAGGCGCAGATCGAGGAGACCACCTCGGACTACGACAAGGAGAAGCTCCAGGAGCGTCTCGCCAAGCTTGCCGGCGGCGTTGCCGTCATCAAGGTCGGCGGCGCCACGGAAGTGGAAGTCAAGGAACGCAAGGACCGCGTTGACGACGCGCTGAACGCCACCCGTGCAGCCGTTGAAGAAGGCGTGGTTCCGGGCGGCGGTGTTGCCCTGCTGCGTGCCAAGAAGGCCGTGGACGCGCTGTCGTCCTCGAACGCCGACATCCAGGCCGGCATCAAGATCGTCTCCAAGGCCCTTGAAGCCCCGATCCGCCAGATCGCCGAGAACGCCGGCGTGGAAGGCTCGATCGTTGTCGGCAAGGTGCTGGAGAAGTCCGGCAACTTCGGCTTCGACGCCCAGAACGAAGAATATGGCGACATGATCGAGAAGGGCATCATTGACCCGGCGAAGGTCGTGCGCGTGGCCCTGCAGGACGCCGCTTCGGTGTCGTCGCTGCTGATCACGACGGAAGCCATGATCGCCGAAAAGCCCAAGAACGCTCCCCCCGCCATGCCCGGCGGCGGCGGCATGGGCGGCGGCATGGGCGGCATGGACTTCTGAGAAGTCCAACCACCCCCACGAATGCAGAACCCCGGGAGAGATCCCGGGGTTTTACTTTTTCCGGCGAGGCAGCGGAATCAGCTATCATTCCACCATGACCCAGCACGCCGATCCGCAGATCATCTGCCCCAATTGCAAGTCCGAAGTGAAGCTCACGGAATCCCTTGCCGCTCCGCTGCTTGCCGCCACCCGCGCCGACTACGAGAAGCGCATGCAGGTGCAGTCTGACGCGCTGGCCAGGGACAGGGCCGAACTTCAACTCCAGCAATCGAAACTCGCCCATGCCCAGGCCCATGTGGACGAGCAGGTGGCGGCGCGGCTGGAGGAGCAGAAGCTGGCGCTGGTGGCCATGGAGCAGAAGCGCATCCGCTCGACGCTCGACTTCGAAATGAAGCAGCAGGCGGATGCCATGGCGGAACTGCGGGGCCTTCTGCAGCAGCGCGAGCAGAAGCTTGCCGAAGCCCAGAAGCAGCAGGCGGCATTCATGGCGAAGGAGCGTGCCCTGGAAGACCAGAAGCGCGAACTGGAACTGACCATCGCCACCCGTGTGGAGGCCGACAGTGCCGCGATCCGCGCCAAGGCCCAGGCCGAGGCCGAACAGGCCATGCGCCTCAAGGTGTCCGAGAAGGAAGAAACCATCGCCGGCATGCAGCGCCAGATCGAGGAGTTGAAACGCCGCGCCGAACAGGGCTCGCAGCAGTTGCAGGGCGAAGTTCTGGAACTGGACTTCGAGCAGCAACTGCAGCAGCGCTTTCCGCTGGACCGCATTGAACCCGTGCCCAAGGGCGAGATCGGCGCCGACCTGGTGCAGCACGTGCTGTCCTCATCCGGCCAGCAGGCGGGTGTGATCGTCTGGGAATTGAAGCGGGCGAAAAACTGGAGCGACGGCTGGCTGGCCAAGCTGCGCGACGACCAGCGCAACCTGCCCGCCGACGTGGCCGTGCTGGTGACATCTGCCCTGCCCAAGGGCGTGGAGCGGCTCGACGTGGTGGAGACGGTGCATGTCGTGCATCCGCGCGAGGCGCTGGCGCTGGCCACGATCCTACGCGCCAGCCTGCTCGATCTTGCGCGCGTCAAGCAGCAGCAGGTGGGGCAGGCGGGCAAGATGGAACAGATGTATGACTATCTCACCGGTCCGCACTTCAAGCACCGCGTGGACGCCATCATCGAGAATTTCCGCAGCCAGCAGAAGGAACTCGAAAAGGAGAAGTCCTTCATGCTCAGGCAATGGGCCAAGCGCGAGAAGAACCTCTTCAACGTGCTGGAGGCAACCTCGGGCATGTATGGCGACATGCAGGGCATCGCCGGCAGCGGCATGCCCGCCATCGCGGCCCTCGAACACATGACCGATACTGACGACGATCCTCTGCCCTGATCAGGCACCACTCAATCCAGTGTCACCCGGTAGCGGCTCACCGCCACGGTGGCGACGACCACCAGCATGAAGGCGAGGACGGCGATTTCGCCCGCGACCTGGTCCAGCGACGCGCCCTTCAGCATGACGCCGCGCACGATGCGAATGAAATGCGTGGCGGGCAGGGCCTCGCCGATGACTTGCGCCCAGCCCGGCATGCCGCGGAACGGGAAGGCAAAGCCCGACAGCAGGATAGCGGGCATGAGGAAGAAGAACGACATCTGCACCGCCTGCAACTGGTTCTGCGCGATGGTCGAAAATGTGAATCCCACCGCGAGGTTGACGGTGATGAACAGCACGGTCGCTGCGCCAAAGAGCAGCGGCGTTCCCTCGAAGGGCACACCAAACAGAAGTTTCGCTGCCACCAGCACGACGGCGACCTGCAGTGTCCCGATGATGATGTAGGGTGCGATCTTGCCGAACATCACCTCGATGGGCCTGACCGGCATGGCGAGCAGGTTTTCCATGGTGCCGCGCTCATATTCCCGTGTGACCGCGAGCGCCGTCATCATCACCATGGTCATGGTGAGGATGATGCCAAGCAGCCCCGGCACGATGTTGAAACGCGTGATGCCTTCCGGATTGTAGCGCCGGTGCAGCCGAACCTCGACCGCCTGGGCTGGCGTCTTGTGCCGCGCCAGAACGCCGTGGAATTCCCGCGCCAGCGTCTGTGACACGGCAGCATTCACGGCGGCAAGCGCCGGGCCGATGGTGGCGGGATCGGTGGCGTCGGCCTCGATCAGCACGCTTGCCTCTTCTCCCCGCACCACGCGGCGCGTCAGCTCATTGGGAATGGTGAGCACGAACTGCACGTCGCCCCGCTGCAACAGGGTGTTGGCTTCCGCTTCGGTCTGCGGTTCCCGCACGAAGGCGAAATAGCCTGTGGTGCCAACACTGCTGATGATGGCCCGCGACAGCTGCGAATGGTCGTAGGCGAGGATGGCCGCGGGCAGGCCTTTCGGGTCGGTGTTGATGGCAAAGCCGAAGAGCACGAGTTGCACGATCGGGATGCCGAACATCATGCCGAAGGTCAGGCGGTCACGGCGCAACTGCCGCGCCTCCTTCACCATCATCGCCCAGAGCCGTTGCAAGAAGCCCATGGCCAGCCTCACGCCGCCAGCGCGTTGTCGGTGGCCTGGCCCATCAGGTGGATGAAGACATCCTCCAGCGTGGGTTCGGCCTCTTCGGCGCGCAGGGCGGTGCCCTGCGTCACGCCCGCCACGGCCGCGCGCAGCGCCTGCGGATCTGGGCTGCACACATGCAGGGCCGTGCCGAAGGCTGCCGCCGCCGTGATGCCCGGAGCATCGCGCAGCGCCGGAGCCAGCCGGTCCGCGCCGGGACCGGTAATGACCATGGCCTTGAGTCCGGATTGCGCGATGATCTCCGGCGAGGTGCCGCGCGCCATGAGCTTGCCATAGGCGATGTAAGCGATCTCGTGGCAGCGCTCGGCTTCATCCATGTAGTGGGTGGAGACCAGTACCGTGATGCCGTCGGCGGCAAGGGCATGGATTTCATCCCAGAAGGTGCGGCGCGCCTTCGGGTCGACACCTGCAGTGGGTTCGTCCAGCAGGAGAATTCGGGGGTTGTGCAGAACGCAGGCTGCCAGTGCGAGCCTTTGCTTCCAGCCTCCCGAGAGAGATCCTGTCAGCTGGTTTTGCCGGCTGTCGAGTCCCAGCCGGGCGAGCGAAGCCTGGACGCGCGTGGCAGCATCAGGCAGGCCATAGACGCGGGCAACGAATTCGAGGTTCTCGCGGATCGTGAGGTCTTCATACAGCCCGAAGCGCTGAGTCATGTAGCCGGCCTGGCGCTTGATGGCATCGCGGCCCGTGATGATGTCCTCGCCGAGGCATGTGCCTTCGCCGGCATCCGGCGTGAGCAAACCGCAGATCATGCGCAGCGTCGTGGTCTTGCCGGAGCCGTTGGGTCCGAGAAAGCCGCAGATGCGGCCGGGTGCGATTTGCAGGTCCACGTGATCGACGACGGTGCGCTTGCCGTAACGCTTCACCAACCCGCGCACATCAATGGCATATCCGCTCATGGCAGGGGCTCGACTTCGATGGGCAGGCCCGGTTGCAGGCGGGGATCGGCTTGCGCCGGTGTGGCCTCCACAAGGAACACAAGCTTCGCCCGCGCCGTGGAGGAGTAGATGACGGGTGGGGTGTATTCCGGCAAGCTTGCCACATGGCTGATGCGGGCGCTTCCGCCCTCACCACAGCCATCGCAGGAATAGCGGACGGCAACGCCCGCGGCTGCCTTGGCTCGGTCTGCCTCCGGAATGTAGAAGCGCAATGTGGCCTTGCCGGGCTGCAGGAGAGAGACAATGGGCTGGCCGGCACCGACGGTTTCGCCCGCTTCGAAGAACACGTCATCAACAAGGGCGGTGGAAGGGGCAAGGCCCTGATAGTCGGCAAGCCGTGCGCGGGCCGTGGCGAGGGCGGCGTCTGCCTCCGCAATGCGCGCCCGGGCTGCCGTGATTTCGGCTTCGCGCGCAGGCAATCGCGCGATGCTGGCGTTGGCCTGCACCTGTTTCAGGCGTTCTTCCGCCACGGCGAGGGCCGCCTTCGCCCTGTCGAAGGCCGTTTCGGCTGAGACGCCGCGCTGGCTGAGGGATTGCGCCCGCACATATTCGATCCTGGCGAGATCGAGATTGGCCTGCGCCTCTGCCTGCTGGCGGGCGATCAGTTCAAGCTCTTCCGCCCGCTTGCCGCTTTCGAGATTGGCAGCCGTGGCCCTGGCTGTCGCGACGGCGGCTTCAAGCCGGGTGACGTCACTGCGGGCGGCTGCATCATCCAACTGGAACAGCAGTGAGCCGGCATCGGTCATGCCACCCTTGATGACCTTCACGCTGATGATGCGGCCACCCATGGGCGCGCCGATCAAGGTGGTCTCACCTTCCACATAGCCGAGATAGGCCGCGTGGTCCGCCGCTGCCGGGAGCCAGCGGTCACGAAACCAGAACAGTGTTGCGGCAGCCGCGATGACGAGAATGGGGATGACGCGTTTCATGGCAGGTCAGTCATGGCCGGAGGCCCTTGAGGAAGATGTCGAGGTGTTGTTCCGCCAGCGCCGCCACGTCCAGCTGTTCAGCCCCCAGCGGTTCGAACACCGAACGCCAGACGGCACTGAGCAGCATGGGGCCGAGCAGGCACTTGACCGTGAGGCGGGGATCGGCGGCGCGGAATTCGCCAGACGCGACACCCTTGCCGATCAGCCGCTCCAGCAGCGGCATCGCCACCATGATGACATTGTCGAGATAGAACCGGCCGATCTCCGGATGGGCCCGGCTCTCGCTGATCACCAGCTTGATGATCGACGGGAGGTCCGTGGTCTCGACACGCAGGACGAACATGCGCACCATTTGGGCGATGAGCGGTGCAACGGGCCCCTCCAGCCGGTCCACCAATCGGGCGGCGAGATCAATCTGGCCGCCGATCGCCTGCTGCACCAGCGCCTTCAGCAGGGCGAACTTGTCCGGGAAATAGAGATAGATGGCGCCCTTGCTCACGCCCGCGCGCGCGGCAACATCCTCCATGCGGGAGGACGAGAAACCCTTCTCGCTGAACAGTGCGAGGGCCGCCGCCAGGATTTCGCTGGGGCGGGCATCCGGGCGGCGTTGCCGCTTCCTAGTTAATGACTGGTCAGTCATTAAGTTTGTTTAGGACCAGTATTCAGGACTGTCAAGGCTGGCACGCGCCCCGGCGGGAGGCTGCGCCATCCCGCCTGTTTGGCGAACGGCATTTCCACCCTAAGGTGTCGCTTCGACGGGGATTCGGCAGCAGGAGCGGGTGATGAGGGGCAGGGTTCTGGCCGTGGCGGCGGCGGCATGGGTGGCTTGGACGGGGCCTGCGAGGGCCGATGACAGCTGGATGCAGAATGTCATGACCTTCCGCATGGAGGGCGACCATGTGCTGGCGGAAGGCGCCTTTGCGACCGACACCGCCGACACCTTCAAAACCTTCCTTGCCGAGAATGCTCCGGCCGATGGTCCGTGGAACAAGGCGCTGTATGTCCGTTCCCCCGGTGGTTCACTCGGTGCCGCCATTGACATGGGAAACACGCTGCGGGCCCGTGGCATGTCGGTGGTGGCCTTTGACATGTGCGCCTCGGCCTGCACCTACATGCTGATGGGCGGCATCAACCGCGTGGTGACGCGCGAGGGCAGTTACGGCGTGCACCAGTTTTCCTTTGGCGATGCGTCAGCCGATCCGGACAAGCCCTTTTTCACGGCGAAGGATGTCGAGACCCACCAGTCCATGGTGGGTGAACTCGCCGACTATGCCGACGCCATGGGCGTGGACCCGCGTGTCGTTGTCGTCGCCTCGCGCACCCCGCCTTCCGGCATGACCTTCCTGACACGCCAGCAACTCGTCAACTACAAGGTGGACAATGTTCCGGCGGATGATCCGGAGGGCCAGTCCAACGGCAACGTCGTCATCCCCGGCGTGACCGAAACGGAAATGGCGGCAGCGCCTCCGGAGGCAGGGTCAGATACGTCCATCTTTGAAAGCCTGAAGATCAAGCCGCACCGCATCTCATCCACCATTGCCCTTGCCATGGCGCGCCGCCTGGTGATGGCCGAAACGCTGGACCTCGCTGGAATGGAGGAGAGCCTCGCCAACTCCTACGCCTACAACGTGGAGTACAATGGCCGCGTGATGAGTGGCGACTCCGTTGTCGCTGAAAAGCGCCGCATGGTTGGTGACTGGGGCGTGCGCCGCCGGAGCATCGACGAGGACTCGCTCTCGGTCTCGTGTGTAGCCGATGATCTCTATTGCACCGTGAGCGGCGACTACGACTATGAACTGGGCCTGCATGAGGGCGGCTTCGTGTCCGCCAACCGCTGGCACTTCACCATGGACATCATGCTGCCGCTCATCCTGCCGCGCGTCACGTCAGAAACGGTGAGCAAGGCCGAGTGACACGCAGGCGTCAGGCAGGGCGCGCGCCAAGCTCCACGAACTGCGCCAGTTGCGTGAGCGAGTCCTGCCAGCCGAGATAGCACATCTCCTCGGGGATGATGTCCGGCACGCCCTCTTGCGTGATGGAAACATCGGTGCCGCAGCTCACCGCCTTGAGCAGCACTGTAACAGTCATTTCGCCTGGGAGGTTGGGATCGTCAAAGACATCCGTGTATCTCAGCTTTTCACCGGAAACGAGTTCCAGATAGCGGCCGGCGAACGCGTTTGAACCGCCGGAGTCAAACTCGGTGAAGGACATGCGGAACGTGCCGCCGACCTTGGCGTCGAGATGATGGACGGTGCAGGTGTAGCCGGCAGGCGGAATCCACTTGCACAGGGCGCCAGGATCAAGAAAGGCCTTGTAGAGGCGCGACGGTGGTGCCTTGAAGACGCGGTGCAACTTGATGGTTGATGGCATGGAACCCTCCTCAGGCGTTGCTGCTGAACAGTGAGAACATGGCCCCTTGAGGGTCCAGGCAGTTGCAGGCAAAGCCGCCGCCCGGCACCTCCATCGGATCCACGATCACCTTGCCGCCCCTTGCCTTGGCCCGCGCGATGCCTGCGGCCATGGAGTCCACGTTGAAGTAATAGTTCCAGTGCGGTGGCGTGGAGTCGCCGGAGGGCTTCGTCATCATCCCGCCGCTCTGGCCCGGACCCGTCTCAAAGAGCTGGTAGGTACCCATGGGCCCCATGTCCATCGCTTCTGTCTTCTTCCAGCCGAAGAGAGCCTCATAGAATGTGAAGTCCTTCTGCCAGTCGGCCGACATCAACTCGCGCCAGCCGATGTGGCCCGGCGTGCCATCCGGGACCGGTTTGGGTTCTTCGGTCGAACGCGGCTTGAAGGCGATGAAGACCGCACCGGAGGGATCGGCCAGCACGGCAAAGCGACCGACGCCCGGGATGTCGGAAGGCGGACTGCACACGGCTCCACCCAGTTTCGCCACGCGCGCGGCGTCGCGGTCGACATCCACCGAATAGATGTAGCCTGTCCACACCGGAGGCATGTCCATGCCCGGTGGCGGGGGCATGAGCCCGCCGACATCAATGCCGTTTGCCGAGAGCAGCGAATAGGTGGCGTCCGGCATGCCGCTGTCGCGCATGTTCCAGCCCACGACATGGGCATAGAAGTCCGCGGACGCCTTCATGTCCGGTGTCGTGAGATCGTACCAGATGAATTTCGGCATGATATCCTCCGTGGGCTGATGATCAGGTCTGTGGCAGTGCGGCGGGGTCCATCCAGAAGGGCTCCCAGACATGTCCGTCGGGATCGGCAAAGGCGCGGCCATACATGAAGCCGAGGTCTGACGTTGGGCGGTATTCGCTGCCACCTGCCGCGATGGCTTTCCGCATCATGGCATCAACATCGGCCTTGCTTTCCAGCAGCAGCGCGAAAAGGCCGCCGGTGGTCGCTTTGGCATCGGGGCGCGGGCGTGCGCAGAAGCTGTCGAACTTGGCGTGCGTCAGCATCATGGCGCAGGTGGTGTCGTTGATCACCATGCAGGTCGCAGTTTCGTCGGTGAAGTGCGGGTTGAAGGCAAATCCCAGCGCTTCATAGAACCTGACCGTGCGCGGCAGGCTTTCAACAGGCAGATTGATGAACGACATTTTCGGGGCGGCCATGGTCAGTCCTCCTTGGCGTGATGAAAGAGAAGTTCAACGTAGCGGCGCAGGTGCAGGATCGAGCTCCGTGCCAGTTCCATGTCATTCCCCGCTTTTGCCAAAATGAAGGCACCCTGGATGACGGCCTGGGTGTGAAGTGCGAGGCTATCCGCTGTCCATGATGCCTGCGGCGCGTGACGGCTTTTGGCAGCAGCGATGATGGTGGCAATGGTCCCGGCGTGGCCCGCGATGCCCGCAAAACACGCGTCCCGGATGTCTGGGCTGCTCTCATAGGTTTCCTGCACCATGGTTCCGAGCAGGCAGGTTGCTTCGGCAAGGCTGCGGCCATCCAGCAAGGCGGCGCGGAAATCGATGTAGGCGATGAATTGATCGAGGGGGTCTTCGTAGTCATGATAGGGGGCCGACGCGAAAAGCGCGCCTGTTACCTCAGACCAATAAGCCGCTGCCGCCACCGCGAGGTCTTCCTTGCTCCTGAAGTGGTGGAAGAACGCGCCCTTCGTCACGCCTGCCAACTGGCAAAGTTCGTCAACGGTCGTTGCATCGTAACCGGCGCGCCGCACCTGTGTGAGGGCGGCATTGAGAAGTCTGGTCTTGGCATTCGGCGCGGTCATGAGGGTTAGATACCAACCAGTTGGTATGTTCGTCAAGCCATGGTTTGGGCTGGCTTGTTTTGCGGTGCAGCATTGATTTTTCAGGGTTGTTTGCTTCGCCCGGTATTCGACTCTCGCCCGCTTGACTCCTCGCTCATCTTCGTGCAACCTTTTTTCGGGCGCCAAAATAAAACACGAAACGAACGTCCAGCTTCAGTATCCGCAAAGACACTCCGCCTCCTCGCGACGGTGGATTTTGGCGTCCGGACCGGATCACGGGGCTACCAGGAGGATTTGAGAATGAAGCGTGCAATTTTTGCGGCGGTCGCCGGAGCCTTGATGCTCGGTGCATCGTCGATGTCGGCCCAGGCTGCCGGCAAGACCATCGCCGTGTCGTGGAAGACATTCCAGGAAGAGCGCTGGAAGACTGACGAAGCCGCCATCAAGGCTGCCGTTGAAGCTGCTGGCAACACCTACATCTCCACGGACGCCCAGGGCTCGGCCCAGAAGCAGGCCGCTGACATCGAAGGCCTGATCGCCCAGAAGCCCGACGTGGTTCTGGTTGTCGCTTTCGACTCCGACGCCATCCTGCCCTCGATCAAGGCGCTGAGCGATGCCGGCATCAAGTCGATTGCCTATGACGTCCAGTTCGAAGATCCGAACGCCCTCTACATCACCTTCGACAACGTCGGCGTGGGCCGCATCATCGCCCAGGAAATCCAGAAGGTGAAGCCGGAAGGCAACTACGCCTTCATCAAGGGCGACAAGGGTGACCCGAACGCCACCTTCCTGTTCCAGGGCATGATGGAAGTGCTCAAGGAAGGCCTCGACTCCGGCAAGATCAAGAACGTCTGCGAAACCTTCACCGACGGCTGGAAGCCGGACAATGCCCAGAAGAACATGGAGCAGTGCCTGACCTCCACCGGCAACAAGGTGGACGCCGTTCTCTCCGAGAACGACGGCATGGCCTCGGGTGTTGTCGCTGCCCTGACCGCACAGGGCATGGCCGGCATCCCGGTCGGTGGCCAGGACGGTGACCTCGCCGCCATCAACCGCGTGGCTCTTGGCACCCAGACGGTTTCCGTGTGGAAGAACGCCAAGGACCTCGGCAAGGTAGCCGCTGAAGCCGCCAACGCCCTGGCCGATGGCACGGCCATCGACAAGATCTCGGGCGTGGGCAAGTTCGCCGGCGGCAAGAAGGGTGTGGAAATGAACTCCATCCTCCTCGCTCCGACGCCGATCACCAAGGCCAACATCAACGTCGCTATCGACGCTGGCCACATCACCAAGGATCAGGCCTGCGCTGGCGTTGCTGCCGGTGCTGTGCCGGGTTGCTGATGTGACCGGGTAACACCCTTCAGGGGCCGCGCCTGTTGCAAAACGGGCGCGGCTTTTCTTTAATCGGATTTCAGAAGTCTTGGAGACGGCAATGTCGAACAGCAGCGACGTCAGCAGCAATCCCGCCCTGCAGAATGAAGGCCCGGTGAAGCGCTTCTTCCGCGCAACCGAGATCGACGAACGCCTGTTAGGCATGGTTGCGGCCCTGCTGCTCATCTGGTGCGCCTTTGACATCGCCAGCGGCATCATGCGCGGCAATTTCGGCGGCCTGCTCGGTGGCTCGTTCCTGACGCCGCGAAATCTCTGGACGCTGCTGGTGCAGACCTCGTCCATCGCCATCATGTCCACGGGCATGGTGCTGCTGATCGTGATGCGCCAGCTGGATCTGTCCATCGGATCAATGCTCAGCCTCGTCGCAGTCGCGGGAGCTGTGCTGCAGGTCTTCGAACTGGTGCCGATCCTCGGTGTCGGCCATCCCGCCATCTGGCCGCTCGCCGTTCTCTTCATGCTTGCCATTGGCGCTTGTGTGGGCGCATTGAACGGCTGGCTGACGGCCTATCTTAAAATTCCCGCCTTCATCGTCACGCTGGGTGGTCTTCTCGCCTACAGCGGCCTCGCCTTCTATCTGGCCAAGGGCGAAACCGTGGCGCCCATGGACAAGACCTATGAAATCTTTGGCGGCGGCATTCCCATCAGCTGGCTCGGCCCCTTCTGGAGCTGGACCCTTGCCCTTGTGGCCTGTGCCGCCATTATCTTCGGCATTGTCAATGGCCGTAGGCAGAGGCAGCGCTTCAAGTTCCCGCTGCGGCCCATGTGGGCGGAGATTTTCCTGGCACTGGTTGGCAGTTCCATCGTGCTGGGCGTCACCAACGTGATGAACTCCTATCCCTGGCCGTTCAAGCTGATCGAGAACTATGCCAAGGCCAATGGCGTCACCATTCCTGCCGGAGTCGAAAACAAGGACGGCACGGCCGTCTGCATGGCAGGCGAGCAGGTGGTGCGCTGCACCGAGGGTCTGATCTACTACACCGGCTATTCCGTTCCTGTGATCCTGACATTGCTGGTGGGCCTGGTCATGACCTTCCTCGCCACCCGCACCCAGTTTGGCCGTTACGTCTACGCCATCGGCGGAAATCCGGAGGCGGCTGAACTCGCCGGCATCAACACCAAGTGGATGACCGTCAAGGTGTTCGCGCTGATGGGCTTCCTCGTGGGCATTTCCTCCATCGTCTCGTCTGCCCGCCTGAACGCCGCGACCAACGCGCTGGGTGGCCTGAACGAACTCTATGTCATCGCCGCAACTGTCATCGGTGGCACGTCGCTCGCGGGCGGTGTGGGTACGATCTACGGGGCAATGCTGGGCGCCTTGCTCATGCAATCCATTATCTCCGGCATGTCGCTGCTCAACCTGCCGGCAGCCTTCCAGAACATTGTCGTCGGCGTCGTTCTCGTACTCGCCGTCTGGCTCGATCAACTCTATTCCCGCCGCGTGAAGTAAGGAGAGGGCAACATGGCAAAGTCCGCAAAGAAATCCGCTCCCGCGCGCAAGGCTCCAGCCAAGGCACCAGCCAAGACTCCGGCACGCAAACCAGCCGCAAAGGCGCCCGCGCGCGTGGCGGAAGTTCACGACACGCCCGCCGCAGTGGTCGGCGCGGAACCGCACAGGAATCTCCGCGAACGGGGAACGCCGCTGATCGAGATGCGCGACATCTCGATCGCATTCGGCGGCATCAAGGCCGTGGATCATGCAACGGTGGACCTGTACCCCGGCGAAGTCGTGGGCCTGCTCGGCCACAACGGTGCAGGCAAGTCAACGCTGATCAAGGTCCTGTCCGGGGCCTACAAGCGCGATGCCGGGCAGATCTTCATCAACGGCTCCGAAGTGAACATCGACAATCCGCGCGACGCAAAGGCGCTGGGCATCGAGACGATCTACCAGACGCTGGCCCTTGCCGACAATGTCGATGCCGCTGCCAACCTCTATCTCGGCCGCGAACTGAAGACAGGCTTCGGCACCCTTGATGACGTGGCCATGGAAGCGGAATGCCGCAAGGTGATGCACCGGCTCAATCCCAATTTCCGCCGCTTCAAGGAACCGGTGTCGAAGCTCTCGGGCGGCCAGCGCCAGTCGGTCGCCATCGCCCGCGCCATCCACTTCAACGCCCGCATCCTGATCATGGACGAGCCGACAGCCGCTCTTGGCCCCCAGGAAACCGCGCAGGTCGGTGAACTCATCAAGCAGCTGAAGGCCGAGGGCATCGGCATTTTCCTCATCAGCCATGACCTGCATGACGTCTTTGATCTCGCCGACCGCGTGGCCGTGATGAAGAACGGCAAGGTGGTGGGCACCGCCCACACCAGCAACGTCAGCCATGACGACGTGCTGGGCATGATCATCGCGGGCAAATGTCCGCCCGGAGCGATGCCTGGCCCCGGTGCCATGCGTGAAGCCGCCTAGGATATCGAGGGCCCGCGAAAGCGGGCCTTTTTTCTAGAGTGCCAGTGCTGCCAGCCTGGCGTGAAACGGCGCGTGGTGGGTGTGATAGCCTTCGAAGCGGGGCTCCCGTTTCACAAGCTCTGCAAACTGCCTCTGTGTCTTGGCAATGTCGGCATCCGTCCAGGGCAGGATGGACTTGCTCTTCATCACATCCTTGTGCCAGCCCGAAACCTGCTGCCAGTCCTCCGGCACCTCGTCTGCGAAGGTGAGCGCCTGCGGCTTGTCGTCAAGGCCGACCGCTTGCCAGTAGGCGCGCATCTGGCCGTGCGGGTCATTTTGGACCTTCTCGCTCTGCACCACGACGGGGGATTGTCCCGTCAGAGCCGTCAACGCTTCCGCGTGCCGCCACTGGGCTTCAAGCCCGATCTCGTCAAGGCTCACGCCGGGATCGAGCTTTGCATAGGACACGATCGAAGCCATGGGATCGCGGATCAGGAAGCTGTGGGTGATGCGGCGGACGAAGTCTGCATCCGCCATCATGTGCGGCATCACGTAGTAGCTCATGTCCTTGAAGAATACCGGCCCCGTCTCCGCCTTGGCGAGGATCAGGCTGCGAATGTCATCATAGGACACGGGATGCTCCGGCTGCACCTCGAAGTGCGGCATGACCTTGGTGGAGCGGTGGATATAGTAGTCATACATGAAGGGTTCATGGAGGCAGGCGAGGTCACCGCGCGAACGCATGATGCGCTCGAAGGCCGTGGACATGGAGCGTGGATGCGACCAGAGCGCGATGATGGGATGTCTGCTCATGCAAGGCTCGTGAATGCACGGTCCAGGCCGTCAGCCACCTGGTCCACGTCGGACAGGGCCAGACACATGGGTGGCACCATGCGCAGCACCGAGCGGTGCGGGCCGGACTTCGAGAGGATGAGGCCCTGTTCGCGGCACGTCTCGAACACCGCTGCGGTGATGGCCGCATCCGGTTCCTTCGTTTTCCGGTCCTTGACCATTTCAATCGCCAGCATCAGTCCACGTCCCCGGACATCGCCAATGGCCTTGTGCTTCTGCTGCAGGTCCTTGAGGCGCGCGAGAAGCGCACCGCCGACCTTGCGGGCCTTTTCCTGCGTGCGCTCCTCGCGGATCACCTGCAAGACCGCACGGCCTGCGGCACAACTCGTCGGATTGGCACCATATGTGTGGAACATGAACTTGTCCGCCATGGCATCACCGATTGATTTGCGTGCCACGACGGCGCCCAGCGGAAAGCCATTGCCGATGCCCTTGGCCATCACAACGATGTCGGGGACAACGCCATCGGCCTCGAAGCCCCACATATGGTCGCCGGTGCGTCCAAATCCGGATTGCACTTCGTCGGCGATGTACAGTCCACCAGCGGCACGAACCCGTTCGGCGGCGCCCGACATGTAGCCCTTGGGCATTTCCACGATGCCGCCATAGCCCTGCACGCTCTCCACAAAGATGCCCGCCACCTTGCCCGTTGTGGCTGTGGCGATGACGCGCTCGATGTCGTCGAGATAGGGCGCGGCACCGGGGCCGAAGACACCACGATACTGGTTGGGTTCCGCCACAAAGGCCACGTTGCCGGGCATGCCAGGATGGCGGAAGGCGGCAATACCGGTGAGCGACTGCGCTGCCGATGTGGGACCATGATAGGCGGTGCGCAGTGCCAGCAGATCGAGGTGGCCGGTGTAGGTGCGCGCCATCACCATGGCGAGGTCGATGGCTTCAGACCCCGAGTTGGTGAAGTGCACCACCCACTCGTGCTCCTTGGGCATGGTGGCCGCGAGTTCCTCGGCAAAATGCGCAGGCACCGGATGATAGAACATGGTGGTGCAATGGGTGAGTGCCTGCGCCTGTTCCATCGCCGCTTTCACCACAGTGGGATGCGCATGGCCGACGGAGACGCAGACATTCATGCCCAGAAGGTCGGTGTACTTCCGCCCTTCCGAGTCCCACAGGTACTGCATCGAGCCCTTGGTGAACACCAGCGGATCCTTGAAGGGCACGAACTTCTGTTGTGATGCGGCATAGTAGCGTTTGCGCCGGTCTGCCGTGCCGGCGAGTGACCAGTCGGTGTGCAGCGGGTGTCCGGTCATGGCGGTCTCCTAGGCTTTGAGGCGAAGATTGTCCGGATCATAGGGCGGGACGTCGAGAACCCGTGCGGCCCGCAATCTCCCCAGTATCTTGACACTCAGACCATCGCGCACACCGGGCTCGCGCAAAAAGGCCAGTGCAAGGGTTTTTCCGGTCCGGTGCCCGTGTGCGCCAGAGGTGACGATGCCCACGGGCCTGCCCTCTGCAAACACCGCGTGTGAATAGAAGGGGTCCACATCCGCCGTCTCGATCTCCAGCAACACCATGTCCCATGGCTTGGGCTTGGCCAGCATGGCTTCGCGGCCCACAAACCTGCGGCCCTCGGTTTTCACAAAGGCGGCAAGTCCGGTTTCCAGCGGTGTGCGTTCCGTCGTCAGGTCCGAGCCCCAGCCGCGATAGCCCTTTTCCAGCCGCATGGAATTGGCGGCATAGGCACCATAGAAGCCAAGGCCCAATGCCTTGCCCGCCTGCTCCAGCGCTTCAAACAGCGACACCGCATCGGCACGTGCCACATGCAGCTCCCAACCCAATTCACCGATGTAAGACACGCGGAGCGCGAGAACCTTGATGCCTGCGATCGTGATCTTTTGGGCGCTGAGCCACGGGAAGCCTGCACCCAGATCGGTGGTGCAGAGCGAGGACAACAATTCCCGGGATTTCGGGCCCATCACGCCGATGATGGCGCGCTGGCGCGTGTTGTTGTGGATGGTGATGTCAAATGCTTCGGCACGCGCGGTGAGCAGGTCGAGGTCCATCTCCTCGGACGCTGCCGCCGAAGTGAGATAGGCATGTTCCGGCGTCAGCACCGTGACGGTGAACTCCGATGCTACACCGCCTGCGGGCGTGAGCACATGGGTGAGGCCGATGCGCCCCGGCTTTGGCGCGCGGTTGGCACCGAGGGCATTGAGGAAGGCAAGCGTGTCTTTTCCGGTGATGTCGAATTTTGAGAAGACCGAGAGATCGGCGAGTGCCACGCGCGCGCGCGCCGCTTCGACTTCCCGTGCCACGGGCGCAAACCAGTTATTGCGGCGGAAGCTCTCGTGCGCCACGTCACCCTGCTTGTCCGAAAACCAGTTCGGCCGTTCGGTTCCATGGGCAAAGCCCATGACCGCGCCGCGCGCCAGCATGTGTTCGTGCAAGGGGGAGTGGTGAAGGTTGCGGCCTGCCGGACGTTCCTCGAAGGGATAGTGCACGCCGAATTGCAGGCCAAAACATTCGACCGCCTTGGCCACGCGGTAGTCCCGGTCGGCCCAGTCGCCGAAGCGGCGGGGATCAACGGCGAGCGCATCCATGGGGGGGGCGCCGTGGGTCATCCAGTGGGCGAGGAATTTGCCAGCACCACCGCCTTCCATCACGCCCATGGAAGAACCCGTGAGCAGCCAGGCGTTCTCCACCCCATGCGCGGGGCCGATCAGCGGGTTGGCATCGGGCGTGAAAGTGATGGGACCGTTGATCACGGTTTTCACGCCGCCCGTGCCGAGGGCGGGCACGCGCGCCATCGCCGCCGCGATAATGTGTTCAACGCGGTCCAGATCAGGTGGCATCAGTTCCGCGCCAAAAGACGGCGGCACGCCATCAACCGACCAGACCTGCGCTTCCTTTTCGTAGGGACCGAGAATGAAACCGTCGCGCTCCTGCCGGCAGTACCAGCTTTCTTCCGGGTCACGGATGATGGGCAGTTCGCCCTTGCCTGCCGCGATGCGCGCGGCAATGTCGGGAATGGTGTCCGTCACAAGATATTGGTGCAGCACCGGCACCGAGGGCACGTTGACGCCCATCATCTTTCCGACTTCGAAGCCCCATGTGCCTGCGGCATTGACAATGTGCGTTGTCCGGAGCGTGCCCTTGGCGGTTTCGACAATCCATTTTCTGTCCTCGCGCCGGATCGCCTGCACCGGATTGTAGCGCTGGATGGTGGCACCGTGCTTCTGCGCCATCTGGGCCATGGCATTGGTGGCGAGTGACGGGTCCACATGGCCGTCATCCGGTTCGTAGATGCCTCCGATCAGTCCGTCGAGAACCGCCAGCGGATGCAGTTCGGCGATGCGCGCTGGCGTCACCAGTTCAAGTTTGTAGCCGGTGAACTGCGAAAGGCCGACGACATGGGCGAACTCATCCATGCGGTCGGGATTGCGTGTGACGCGCATGGCGCCCGAGCGGTGAAAGCCGCAAGACTGCCCTGTCTCCTGCGGAAGAATATCGTGGTAGAGACGCACCGAGGTGGCGCGCAGTTCCTGGATGGTGGCGTTGTGCGAGAAGTGCGTGCAGAGCCCCGCCGCATGCCATGTGGAGCCATGGGTGAGGTCATTTTTTTCCACAAGAACAATGTCTTTCCAACCGTTCTTGGCAAGATGGTAGAGCAGGGATGTGCCCATGGCCCCGCCACCAATGATGACAACCTGTACCTCGTTCACGCCTTCATCCTTTCGCCTGCGGCATCGAAGGGCGGCTTTGCCAGCGCCCGTGCCGCGCAATCTTTTCCGGCCACGTGGATGGTGAAGGACCGGGCGCAAGTCTGCGCCAGAGATTCACCCTCCGCGATTGCCACCACGCCCAGGGCCAATGTCAGCCCTGTGCGCGCACCGCGTGCCCCGGAGGTGGTCATGCCCACCACCTTGCCGTTCTCCAGAATGGGCTCGTCATGCAGCATCAGCGGATGGCCAGCGACGTCGAACAGCACCATCCTGCGGTCCAGCCCCATGGAGCGTTGGTGAAGCAAGGCATCGCGCCCGCGAAAATCCTTTGACCAGTCGATGGTGAAGGCAAGGCCTGCCTCGAGTGGTGTGATGTCCGGTCCGAGATCGTGACCCCAGTGGCGGTAACCCTTCTCGATGCGGCAGGCATCCAGTGCGTAGTGGCCAAGTGGTCGCGCACCCTGCGCAAGCAATACATCAAACACCTGGCCAGCCTGTGCTGCGGGGATCGTCAGTTCCCAGCCCAGTTCACCGACGAAGCTGAGGCGCGTGGCGAGGCATGCCACTCCCGCCACCGTCACGGTGCGCGCAGTGGAGAAGGCGAACGTGTTCCAATCATCTTCTGAAAGACCGGTCAGCACATGGCGCGCTGCCGCACCCATGATTCCGATGACGCAACTGGACTCTGTCACATCGGAGATGATGCACTGCCTGTCGCGCGCCGCGCGGCGCAGGAAGGCCAGATCCTTCTGACGCGTCGCCGCACCCGAAACGATGCGGAATTCCGTTTGGCCAAGCCGCGTGACCGTCACATCCGCTTCAATGCCACCCCTGTCGTTCAGCATGAGCGTGTAGACGGCGGTGCCGCTTGGCACATCGATGTTGGCGGTGCACAGGCGCTGCAACAGTTCGAGCGCCTCCTGTCCCTGCACATCGATTTTCGTGAATGGGGAGAGATCGATGAGAGCGGCACCCACTTGCATCTGTGCGGCTTCACGCACCACAAACGGATACCAATGTTGCGCGCCAACGGAATAGGGCAGGTGGCGCTCCGTCTCACTGTGCGCATACCAGAGGCCGCGCTCCCAACCTGCCGTCAGCCCGAAGACAGCCCCTTGCGCTGCCCAACGGTCATGCAGGGCGGAAGTGCGCAGGCCACGACCTGCCTTCGGTTGCTTGAACGGCCAGTGCAGCGCGAAGAGATCGGCAACGGCTTCCTCCATGCGGGCGGACATGTGTGCATCCGACGCCGTCAGCGGATCAACGCGGGCGATGTCGATGCCCCACAGGTCAGACGGGGCCTCGCCAGCGATTACCCAGTCAGCCAGCACCTTGCCGATGCCGGCCGAACTCATGATGCCCACGGAATTCATGCCTGCTGCGACGAACAAGCCGTCAACATGGGGTGCCGCACCGACCAGCGGCCGCGTGTCCGCCGTGAAGCTTTCAGGCCCATTCATGAAACGCTGGATGCCGGTTTCGGCCAGCGCCGGAACAAGCGCAAGCGCTGCCTCCATGAAGGGCGTGAACTGTTCCCAGTCCTCGGGCAGTTCAAGGAAGGCGCGGTTGCCTTCCGGTCCGCGCGGGTTCCAGCATTTCGCGTTCGGTTCGAAACCGCCGATCACCAGACGGCCTGCATCCCCCTTCACATAGATTCCGGTGTCGAGGTCACGCACCACGGGGAAGGGATTGGGCAGGCCGGGAATGGGTTCGGTCACAATGTACATGTGCTCGACCGGTTGCAGAGGCAGCGCCACACCGATGTCAACCGCAAGGTGTTTTGACCACGCACCCGCGCAGAGCACCACGCGGTCCGCCGCAATCGTGCTGCCATCGGCCAGGGCAACGCCCGTCACGCTATTCCCGTTCATCAGGATGCGCGACACTTCCATGCATTCGCGGATGACAGCGCCACGGGCCTTGGCCGCCCGGGCATAGGCCATGCACAGGTCAACCGGATTCACGTTGGCGTCTTCCGGCACCATCAACCCGCCCACATGGTCATGCAACGCCAGTTGCGGCACTGCGATCTTGTCTGGCGTGATGACTTCAGGTGTCAGCCCCATGTGAAGGCCCACCGCGCAGATACGCCGCAGTTCATCCATGCGTTCCGGCTGGCGCGCCAGCCAGTAGCCGCCCGTGCGACGGTAGCCGGTGCTCATACCGGTTTCGGCTTCAAGTTGCGGGAAGAGCGTCATGGCATGGGATGCGATCTGCGTCATCGCCGCGGTGGCGCGCAAAGGCCCCACGATTCCCGCCGCATGCCAGCTGGTGCCGGAGGTGAGCTGGTTGCGCTCCAGCAGCAGCACATCCGCCTCGCCACGGCAGGCCAGATGGTAGGCCACTGAAAGCCCCACCGCGCCGCCACCAATGATGATGATCCTGCCCATCAGAAGTAGTTCATGTCCGGCTTCTCGGCCTTGCGGCGGGCGATGTAGTCCTTCAGCGCCTCGTCGATCGCAGGATCGAGACCCGGGTCTTCATAGGAGTCGAGTTGCTTCTTCCACAGCGAATTGGCGCGCGATGCCGCGTCACGTCCGCCATCGGCGCTCCACTGTTCAAAGGAATTGTTGTCGGGTGTGAGCGGACGGAACAATGCGCTCATGAAATTCGCGCGCGTGTGGTCACTTCCGAGGAAATGCTGTCCCGGACCTGTCGCTGCGATGGCAGCCATGGCCTGCGCGTTCTCTGAAAGGTCGATGCCATCAAAGAAGCGCGCCACCTTGCCGCACAGATCAGCATCAATGATGGTTTTCTCGAAGGACGTGACCAGCCCGCCCTCCAGCCAACCGGTGGCGTGGTTGATGAGATTGGCTCCGGCGAACATCGACATCAGCAGGCCCCAGGTTGCTTCCTGCTGGCTCTGTGCGTCGGGCAGTTTCGATGCCGAGAGCGTGCCCACCGTGTGCAGCGGAACGCCGAGCCGCCGCGCCAGTTGCCCCGCCGCCAGAACCATGAGTCCTGCTTCCGGTGTGCCGAACGTCGGCGCACCCGACTGCATCGACATGGTGGAGGCAAAGCTGCCCATCAGGCAGGGCGCTCCGGGGTTGACCAACTGCACCAGCGCCAGACAGGCTGTCGCTTCGGCCAGAACCTGGGCCAGGGTGCCCGCGACCGTGGTGGGGCTCATGGCTCCGGTGAGCACCCACGGCGTGCAGGCCACCGGTTGTCCGGCCCGGGCATAGGTCTTCAAGGCACCGGACATGTGGGCATCCAGCACCAGTGGCGCGTTGGTGTTGGACACACAATAGAGCACAGGATTGCTTGCCACATATTCTTCGCCAAAGAGAATGCGCGCCATGTCGATGGCATGGCCCGCGCGCTCTGCCCCGATGAAAGCCCCCATGAAGGCACGGTCCGACCAGCGGATATGGGCATAGAGCATGTCGAGGTGGCGCTTGTTGGCAGGCAGGTCTACAGGCTCGCAGACCACGCCGCCGGAATGATGCAGCCAGGGTATGGTCTGGTGCAGCTTCACGAGCGTGGTGAAATCCTCATAGCTGGCGTAGCGGCGGCCGCGGTCGAGATCGTGCACGAAGGGTGGCCCCCAGGAGGGGCAGAGCACTGTGCCGTTACCGCCCAGCTTCACCGTGTTGCCGGGATTGCGAGCGTGCTGGTGAAATTCCCGTGGCGCCGTTGCCTGTATGGTGCGGCGGCAGAAGCCCGGCTCGAAGCGCACCCGCTCGCCCTTCACGTCGCAGCCCGCGGCACGGAAAATCTCCAGGATTTCGGGATCGCCAGTGAAATCCATGCCGGTGTCCATGAGGATGGCATCGGCATTCTGTTCAATCAGCGACAGTCCCTCGTCACCCAGCACATTGAAGGTTCCGAGCTTGCGGGAGATGAAAGGTGCGCGCGGCTGTACTGCTTTCATCTCGGTGCCGCGCCTGCGCCGGGTGTCACGGGTGGGGTTTTGCCGTTCTTCGGTGTTCATGCGAGCAAATCAGCATGCCTCCGCCGCTTTGGCCAGCCGCCAGACTGGCACGATGCCATGACCAGCGCGCATATCCGTCCGCGTGCATCGCAGGTGCATTTGCAACGCTGGCCCAGCCGCGCCATAAGTCAGGTCATGATTTGCCAGCAGAGCCTTCGCCCATGACCACCAACGCAGCCCCCGCAGGCCATAACCTGCCGCGCAACCCTGGCACGGCGCTCACGCCAGAGTGGTTTGAAACAGCGCAGGTGAACACCAGTGCCGCCGAGCGCCGCGCCGCAACCCTGGTCACGCGCCGCAGTGTGAAGAAGGAATACCAGGCGGCGTGGCTGGTGAAGGCGCTGCAATGCATCGACCTGACGACACTTGCTGGCGACGATACGGCTGGCCGCGTACACCGTCTCTGCGCCAAGGCCATGCGGCCCTTGCGCGATGACATCGTGGACAAGCTGGGCCTTGCGGCCCATCCGCCCACGGTGGGAGCGGTTTGTGTCTATCCCGCCATGGTGCCCCATGCGGTGAAAGCGCTGCGCGGCTCCGGCATTCCGGTGGCGTCCGTTGCCACCGGCTTTCCGGCGGGTTTGACGCCATTGCCCATGCGTCTTGCGGAAATCCGCTGGGCGGTGGATCAGGGAGCCCGCGAAATTGACATCGTCATCTTCCGCGAACAGGTGCTCACCCAGAACTGGTCGGCGCTCTATGACGAAGTGGCGGCCATGCGCGAGGCCTGTGGCGATGCCCATCTCAAAGCCATTCTGGCAACGGGCGATCTCAAGACGCTGCGCAATGTCTACAAGGCCTCCATGGTGGCCATGCAGGCAGGGGCTGACTTCATCAAGACCTCGACCGGCAAGGAAGAGGTCAATGCCACGCTGCCCGTCAGCCTCACCATGGTGCGGGCCCAGCGCGACTATGGCGAACTGACAGGGCACAAGGTCGGCTTCAAACCGGCAGGAGGTCTGCGCACCGCGAAGGACGCCATGAACTGGCTGATCCTGATGAAGGAGGAACTGGGCCGCCGCTGGCTGGAGCCCGACCTTTTCCGCATTGGCGCATCATCGCTTCTCGCTGACATCGAGCGGCAACTCGAACACCATGTGACCGGGCGCTATGCCGCGCTCTCACACCACGCACTTGCCTGAGGAAAGAGCAATGCCCAGCGTTTCCGACGTTCTCGACAGCATGGACTACGGCCCGTCGCCGGAGCAGACCAATCATGTCACCGACTGGTTGGCCCTGCACAAGGATGGCTTCGGCCATTTCATCGACGGTGCGTTTGTGGCCTCCTCGGCCAAGGCCTGGATCTCCGTGGACAACCCGGCCACTGGCGCAACCCTTGGCCGGGTGCCCCAAGGCACCGAAGCCGATGTGGATGCCGCCGTGAAGGCAGCCCGCAAGGCCTTTCCGGCATGGTCGAAACTGCCGGGCTTTCAGCGCGCCAAACATCTTTATGCACTGGCGCGTCATATCCAGAAGCGCGAGCGTTTCTTTGCCGTTCTGGAAACCATGGACAACGGCAAGACCATCCGGGAGAGCCGTGACATCGACGTGCCATTGGTGGCGCGTCACTTCTATCATCATGCCGGCTGGGCCCAACTCGTGGAGAGCGAGTTCAAGGGCTATGGCCCCGTGGGCGTGTGTGGCCAGATCATTCCGTGGAACTTCCCGCTGCTCATGCTGGCGTGGAAGATCGCGCCAGCCCTGGCGGCGGGCAACACGGTGGTTCTGAAGCCTGCGGAGTTCACGCCACTCACCGCATTGGCCTTGGCTGAAGCCTGTGTCGAAGCGGGCCTGCCCAAAGGCGTTGTCAATATTGTCACTGGCGATGGCGAAACGGGTGCCGCCTTGGTGAAGCACCCGGACGTGGACAAGATCGCCTTCACGGGTTCAACCGAAGTGGGCCGCATCATCCGCCAGGTCACGGCGGGCACGGGAAAGAAGCTGTCGCTGGAATTGGGGGGCAAGTCGCCCTTCATCGTGTTCGAGGATGCTGATCTCGATGCGGCGGTAGAAGGTGTTGTCGATGCGGTCTGGTTCAATCAGGGGCAGGTTTGCTGCGCAGGCACGCGCCTTCTGGTGCAGGAAGGCGTTGCGCCCCGCTTCTTTGCCAGATTGAAAAAGCGCATGGACACCTTGCGTGTGGGTGATCCTCTCGACAAATCCACCGACATGGGGCCGCTGGTGGCGCCCGTGCAGTTGCAGCGTGTCTCAGGACTGGTGAAAAAGGGCGAGAGCGAAGGTGCCACACTGGTGCAGGCACCGTGTCCGCTGCCAGCGAAGGGCAACTACTTCCCGCCGTCCCTGTTTCTGGATGCAGAGCCTGCCTCCACCATCATGCAGGAGGAAATCTTTGGTCCGGTCATCGCCGCCATGACGTTCCGTACGCCGGATGAGGCGGCGGCGATTGCCAACCACACGCGCTATGGTCTCGCCGCATCCATCTGGTCCGAGAATCTCAATGTGGCGCTGGATGCGGCAGCCCGCATGAAGGCAGGTGTCGTGTGGATCAACTCCACCAACCTCTTCGATGCCGCTGCAGGTTTTGGCGGCTACAAGGAATCGGGCTTTGGCCGTGAAGGCGGTCGCGAGGGCATGCACGAGTATCTGGTCGCCGACTGGCTGAGGAACCTGCCCAAGGCCAAGGATGCAGCGCCGTCCAAACTCTCGGGCGCTACGTCCACTTCTTCTCCGGCCGAGGCAGGTGGCATTGACCGCACGGCGAAACTCTACATTGGCGGCAAACAGGCGCGCCCCGACAGCGGCTATTCCTGTGCCGTCACGAATGCCAAGGGCAAGGTGATCGGCCAGGCCAGCCTGGGCAGCCGCAAGGACATCCGGAATGCCGTCGAGGCCGCCGTGAAGGCCTCCGCATGGTCTTCGGCCTCGGCTCACAACCGTGCCCAGGTGCTCTATTTCATCGCGGAAAACCTGGCGGCCCGCTCTGCGGAGTTTGCAGACAGGCTGGCGCAAGGCGGTGCCACGCCGCGCACGGCGCGGCAAGAAGTTGATGCCGCGCTCGAACGCATTTTCTTCTACGCTGCCCATGCCGACAAATACGATGGCCGCATCCACTCCACCAACAGCAAGCGCCAGACGACACTGGCCTTCAACGAACCCTATGGCGTGATGGGTCTTGTCTGCCCGGACCAGTCGCCGCTGCTGGCCATGGTCTCGCTGCTCATGCCGGTGCTGGCCATGGGCAACCGTGCGGTCCTTGTGCCCTCCGCCGCGATGCCGCTTGTCGCCACGGATTTCTATCAGGTGCTCGACACGTCTGATGTTCCCGCTGGCGCCGTGAACATCGTCACGGGTGCTGGCGACGAACTGGCGAAGACCCTCGCGGAACACGACGAAGTGGCGGCTCTCTGGTATCACGGAACGGCGCAAGGGGCGGCGATGGTGGAGAAGGCGTCCGCAGGCAATCTCAAGCCGACATGGGTCGCGGGCGCAAACTCCGTGGACTGGTCCGACGCCGGGCAAGGACAAGGCACGGAATACCTCCGCCGCGCCACGCAGGTGAAGAACATCTGGATCCCTTACGGAGAGTGAGCGAAGCCATGAGCGGATCGGTTGAATTCCTCGCGCGTGCGATCGATCAGGGCAAGGGTGCTGCGGCGGCTGATCTGGTACTGAAAGGCGGTTCGTTCCTAGACCTCGTCTCGGGCGAGGTCATTGCCTCCGATGTCGCGATCTGTGGCAACACGATCGTGGGTACCCATGGCATGTACCGGGGCGTGAAGGAGATCGACGTCACGGGCAAGGTCGTCGTGCCGGGCTTCATTGACACGCATCTCCATGTCGAATCCTCGCTGGTCACACCCTTCGAATTCGACCGCTGCGTCCTTCGCCATGGGGTGACGACGGCGATCTGCGATCCCCACGAAATCGCCAACGTGCTTGGCGTGGAGGGCATTCGCTATTTCTTCGACTGCGCGCAGGAAACGGTCATGGACCTGCGCGTCCAGCTCTCCAGTTGCGTGCCTGCAACCCATCTCGAAACCTCCGGCGCCCGCATCACGGCTGAGGACCTGCGGCCCTTCATGGGCCATCCCAAAGGGATTGGCCTCGCCGAGTTCATGAATTTCCCCGGCGTCCTGTTCCATGATCCCGAATGCCTCGACAAGCTCGCCCTCTTTGCCGGACACCACATCGATGGCCATGCCCCACTGCTTCGGGGCATGGACCTCAACGGTTATCTCGCGGCGGGCATCCGCACCGACCACGAGACAACAACAGCGGCGGAGGCGCTGGAGAAACTCTCGAAGGGCATGCACATCCTCGTGCGCGAAGGCTCTGTTTCCAAGGACCTGCATGCCCTCATTCCCATCATCACCGAGCGAAACTCGCCCTTCCTTGCGTTCTGCACAGACGACCGCAATCCCCTCGACATTGCCGAAGAGGGACACCTCGATTTCATGATCCGTACGGCGATTGCCGGAGGTGCGCCACCGCTCGCCGTCTACCGTGCGGCGAGCATATCGGCGGCAAAGGCGTTCCGCCTGCATGACCGCGGCCTGGTTGCTCCGGGCTGGCGGGCTGACCTCGCCGTGCTGGACGGACTGGACACGTGCGGCGTGAGCGCGGTGATCGCCGCGGGACGTTACGTGGATGACGCCCTCTTTGAAGGCCGCAGGACCGTGCCGCCCGTCGGCTACAACAGCGTGAAGTCGCGCAAGCTCGCGCCGCTTGATTTCCGTGTCGAAGGACATGGCCAGTCCACCCCCGTGATCGGCGTGGAGGCCGGCAAGATCATCACGCAGAGACTGTCAATGAACTTGCCGTCGCGGGGCGGATCGGTGGAATGTGATCCCGCGCAGGATGCCATCAAGGTCGCGGTCATTGAGCGTCACGGCAAGAACGGCAACATCGGCCGTGGCTTTGTCCATGGCTTTGGCCTGAAAGCGGGCGCCATCGGATCGACAGTTGGCCATGACAGCCACAACATCTGCGTCGTTGGAGCAAGTGATGAAGACATGGCTGCCGCTGTGAACCGCCTCATCACCTTGCAGGGCGGTTTTGTGGTGGTGCGCGATGGCGAGGTGCTGGCGGAACTGCCACTGCCCGTTGCGGGCCTGATGAGTGACCGCAGTTTTGAAGAGGTGCATGATGCGCTGATCCCGCTGCGTGCTGCCGCGAAATCTCTCGGCACAGTGTTGCCGGAGCCCTTCCTGCAGGTCGCCTTCCTGCCGCTGCCTGTCATTCCGCATCTCAAGATTTCCGACCGTGGTCTTGTTGATGTGGACCGTTTCGAACTGGTGTCACGTCTCAATTCCGCCTGAGCGCGCTGCAGCCGCGGCATTCCCGCAGTGTTCGCGTCCGTGAGCGAAAGTGATCATTTGAAATCATTGCAGGAATTCCGTTGGTTGCGGACAATGCCGCTTGACTCGCCTTGTCGTCCGTTCATTATCAATCGTCGTTCTTCGCCTTGCGGCGAGGCCACAACACGAGCGGCGGAAGGCAGGCCCTAACCGCGCGCCGGGAAAGTGCAGATGGGAAGCGGAACGCAAAATAGTGACTCGGCCGGAGGAGATGGCGCCACATCTGGCTTTCTGCCGATCGAATTGCGTGCGGTTTCCAAGTCGTTCGCCGGCATCAAGGTCGTAAGCAACGTCAGCTTCGACATCAGGCCGGGCGAGGTTCACGCGCTGATGGGCGAGAACGGTGCAGGCAAATCCACCATGATCAAGATCATGGCAGGCCTGCACCAGGCCGATGAAGGGGACATTCTTGTCAATGGCAAGGTGGTGAAATTCGCCTCACCCAAGGATGCGCACGCTGCTGGCATCGCCACGGTCCACCAGGAGCTGTTGCTCTTTCCGGAACTGACAGTGGCCGAGAACATTTTTCTGGGCCAGACACCCAAGACAGCCATGGGCCTCATCGATTGGCAGGCCATGCGCGTCAGGGCGCGCGACCTTCTCAACTCGCTCGACAGCCACGATCTCGACATCGACCAGAAAGTGGCGAGTCTTTCGGTCGGCAACCGCCAGCGCATCGAAATTGCCCGTGCGCTGGCGCAGGATGCACGCGTCCTGATCATGGATGAACCCACGGCGGCACTCGCCGAAGCGGATGTTCAGCGCCTGATGGCCATCGTCCGCAATCTCTGTGCCCGCGGTGTTGCCATCGTCTATGTCAGCCACCGCATGCCGGAAATCTTCGCGCTGGCAAACCGGGTCACGGTCCTGCGGGACGGCCAGCACGTCGCCACCAAGCCTGTGAGCGAAGTGGATGAGGCCAAGCTCGTTTCCATGATGGTGGGACGTTCCATCGACCGCCTCTATCCGCCCAAGCAGGGGGAGAATGGGAATGTGGCCCTGGAGCTGCGCAAGGTTTCCTTCGGCAAAGTGGTACGGGACATTTCTTTCTCGCTCCGCTACGGCGAAATCCTGGGGCTGGCCGGGCTTGTGGGCTCGGGCCGCACGGAAACAGCTCTCACCATCTTCGGCATCACCCCGCCAACGAGCGGTGACATCCTCGTCGATGGCAAGCCGCAGGTCATTTCCAGCCCCGAAGCCGCGCGCGATCTCGGCATCGCCTATGTGCCGGAGGACCGTGGCCAGCAGGGCCTGATCAAGGCGCAGTCCATTGAAGACAACATCGCACTCGCCAATCTCCGCCGCCTTATGCGTGGCATATTCGTGGACGCTGCGCGCGTCACGGAAGAGGCGCGCAAGGCCATCACCCGTTTTGGCATCCGCGCCCGCGGACCTGAGCAGCTTGTGCGGCAACTCTCCGGCGGCAACCAGCAGAAGGTGGTGCTGGGCAAATGGCTGGCCACCAACCCGCGCATCCTCATCATGGACGAGCCGACGCGCGGCATCGACGTCGGCGCCAAGGCGGAGATCCACCAGCTGATGCGCAAGCTCGCCGGTGAAGGCATGGCTATCCTGATGATTTCCAGCGAGCTGCCTGAGGTCCTCGGCATGAGCGACCGTGTGCTGGTGATGGGCGGTGGCCGGGTTGTCGCCGAGTTCGACAAGGCCCACGCCACTGCGGAAGCCGTGGGCGCCGAGATGACACGCAGCGACGCAAGGGATGCGGCATGACGGTCGAAGCATCCCCGGCACCTCTCGGACGGTCCGCTTTCCAGCGCTTCATCGGTGGCTATGGACAGGAGATTGTTGTCTTCCTCTCCATCGTGTTTCTCTTCATTGTTGTCGGCGCCATCAACCCGCGCTTTCTGTCGGACACGAACATCAACTCGATCTTCGCCGGCAACGCCTACATCGCGGTGGCTGCCATCGGCATGTCGATGATCATCATCGCAGGCCACATCGATGTTTCGGTCGGCGCGTTGATTGGTGTCATTGCCACGATTGCCGGCACCTTGGCCGTATCAGGCTATCCCGTCTGGGTGGCATGGACCGTGCCCGTGCTGTTCTCCATCGTCGTCAACGGCCTTGTGGGCGCGCTTGTGGCCTACACCCGCATTCCCTCGATTGTCGTGACGCTCGGCATGCTCTCCATTCTCAAGGGTGGCCTGATCAGCGCCACGGCAGGCGCCTGGATCAGCGACATGCCGCCCGAATTCATGATCGCCCAGATGCGCCCCTTCGGCATTCCATCGGCGGTCTACTTCATGGTGATCCTCACCATCATCGCCTCGCTCTTCATCCGCTACACGGATTTCGGCCGCTCGATCTATGCGGTGGGTGGCAACATGGAAGCAGCCCGCGCCGCTGGCATCAATCCGGAGCGGACAGTTGTGGGCGTCTTTGCGCTGCATGGTTTCTTCGCCGGAATTGCAGGCATCCTTTTTGCCACCCAGTTGCAGGTGATCCAGTCGACGGTGCCACCCAACCTTGAACTCACAGTGATCACGGCTTCGGTGATTGGCGGTGTCTCCATTCTTGGCGGTACGGGAACGGTGATCGGTTCCACCCTCGCGGCCATCCTGTTTGCCTGCATCGGTTCGGCGCTGATCTTCCTCAACGTGTCGGCCTATTGGCTGCGCGCCGTGCTGGGCCTCATGATCCTCGCCACGGTTCTCGCCGACATGGCCCGGCGCCGGAGGGCGAAATGACGCTCTCACGCCTGCTGCGCCATGAAACCATCCTCGCCGTTCTCACGGTGATTGCACTCATCGTTCTGGCCTCGCTCTCGGACAAGTTCTTCACCACGGAAAACCTCCTGAACCAGGGCCGCCTCATGTCCGAGGTGGGCTTGGTGGCACTCGCCATGACATTCGTCATCGTCACGGGCGGGATTGACCTGTCGGTGGGATCGATCCTCGGACTCACCGCCATCCTGCTCGGCGTCTTCTGGAAGAACCTTGGCCTGCCGCTGCCCGCCGCCATTGCCCTTGCCATGCTGTGTGGCACCTTTGCGGGCTGGGTGAACGGCTACATCATCACCCGTTTCAACGTGCCGGCCCTCATTGCCACGCTCGCCACGCTGGCACTCTACCGTGGCCTTGCAGAAGGCATCAGCCAGGCGCGCTCGGTCCGCGGCTATCCTGAATGGTTCTTCTTCTTTGGCCAGGGGGAAGTGCTGGGCGTGCCGTTTCAGCTTTGGCTGCTGGGCATCGCCACCGTGATTGCGGCAGTGGTGCTGGGCCTCACGCCCTTTGGCCGCGCCACCTATGCCATCGGCGCCAATGAAACGGCGGCGCGCTTTTCCGGCATCCGCGTGAATGCCACAAAGCTGTGGATCTACTCCGCCGCCGGGTTCCTGTCGGCGCTGGCCGCAGTGGTCTTTGTCTCGCGCGTCACCACCACGCGCTCCGACATGGGCACCGGCCTTGAACTGGATGTGATCACCGGCGTGGTGCTGGGCGGCACATCGATTTTTGGCGGTCGCGGCACCATCATCGGCACGGTGCTCGGCCTCATTCTCATCCAGGCCCTGAAAAACGGCCTGGCGCTCTCCGGCGTCAAGGGAGACGGGACCATTGTGGTCATCGGTCTGGTTCTGATCGGCGCCATCCTCGTGGGTGCGCTGTTCGACAAGAACAGAGGCGGCTGAATTCGGGAGGAGCTGTTTCCGCCCACCCGCCTGTGGGTCCGGAAACAACAACGGGAGTTTGAGACATGATGAAGAAACTGACGATTGCCGCCCTGCTGGGCCTCGGCCTTGTGAGCAGCCAGGCGCTGGCCGCCGGCTGGACCGGTGGTGACGACCAGGCCACCAATCCGCTGGCCTGCGATGGCACACCCGCTGCCGCCGCTGCCATGCCCTATGACGGTGGCGCACCCACCAGCCCGCCGGACCGCAAAGGCAAGAAGATCACTGTCGTTGACGTGCCGAAGCTGATCGGCATCGGCTACTTCAATGCCACCTCGAAAGGCATTGCCGACGCCGCTGCCGAACTTGGCAATGTGGACGCCAAGACCGACGGCCCCACCAAGGCCAACATCGACGAGCAGATCACCTTCCTCGACAACTACATCACCTCGGGTGTGGATGGCATTCTCTTCGCCGCCAACGATCCCGTGGCCATTGCCCCGGTGCTGAAGAAGGCGCTGGAAAAGGGCATCAACGTCGTCGGCTATGACGCCAACTCCACGCCGGATGCCCGCCAGTGGTTCGTGAACCAGGCCCAGTTCAACGGCATCGCCAAGGCGCTGGTGGACTCGCTGGCCGCCGAGATCGGCGAGGAAGGTGGTTTTGCCATCGTGACCTCGACCTTCACGACGCCGAACCAGGCACGCTGGATCGCCGAAATGTCGGCCTACGCCGAGAAGTGCCACCCCAAGATGAAGTGGCTGGAAACCGTCGAAGCGCAGGAAGACAACAACCTGTCCTTCAACCAGGCCACCACGCTCATCAACAAGTACGGTGACGACCTGAAGGGCATCTTCGGCATGACTTCGGTGGCAACACCGGCTTCGGCCGAAGCCGTGACCCAGGCTGGCAAGTGCGGCAACATCGCCGTGGTCGGCCTCGCCACGCCGAACGCCATGAAGCCCTACGTGGAAAAGGGCTGCGTGAAGTCGGTGGTTCTCTGGAACCCTGTGGACCTGGGCTACGCCGCCATGCATGTGCTGCGCGCCGTTGCCGACGGCACGCTGCAGGGTGGTGCCACTTCGGTGAAGGCTGGCAAGCTGGGCGAACTCCAGGTCATCAACGGCTCGGAAATCCTGCTTGGCGCGCCTTACGTGTTCAACAAGGACAACATCGGCCAGTTTGACTTCTGAGATTGGTCATCAGGCAATGTTTGGCGCCGTCCTTCGGGGCGGCGCTTTCATTTTGACGCAGGGCGAAGGGTGCCCCGGGAGCCGATGCACGCTTGACTTTCCGCGCCACGCTGCAAGTCTGTGACAAAAATGATCGGGTGGAAAAATACATGTATCTAGGCATTGATCTCGGCACATCTGGCGTCAAATCCGTTCTGATTGACAGCCAGCAGAAGCTCATTGGGCAGCATTCCTCGAAACCGCTGGACGTTTCACGCCCGCACTTCAGCTGGTCCGAGCAGGATCCCGCCATCTGGTGGGACGGTGTTTGCCAGACTCTCGATGGCCTCGCGGCGAACCATCCGAAGGAGCTTGCCGCGGTGAAAGCCATCGGTCTCTCCGGGCAGATGTATGGTGCCACGGTCCTTGGTGCCGATGACAAGCCGTTGCGGCCTGCCATCCTCTGGAATGACACGCGCACCGAAAAGCAGTGCGCTGAACTGGAAAGGCTGGAACCGAATGTCCGCCGCATCGCCGGACGCATGCCGACGCCGGGGGTAACCGCGGTCAAACTGCTCTGGCTGCGCGAACACGAGCGCGCGGTCTATGACGCCACCAGAACCGTACTGCTGCCCAAGGACTATGTGCGGCTGATGCTGTCGGGCGAAAAAGCCTCTGACATGGCGGATTCAAGTGGCACCATGTGGATGGACATCGCCACCCGCGACTGGTCAGACGAACTTCTCTCGGCCACGGGCATGCGGCGATCCCAGATGCCACGCCTGCATGAGGGCACGGACGTGACGGGCAAACTGCGTGGCGAATTGGCAGCGCGCTGGGGCATGTCCGGCAATGTCGTCATTGCAGGTGGCGGTGGCGACAACGCCTGCGGTGCCTGCGGCACGGGCGTGATTGGCGAAGGCGAGGGCACGGTGTCGCTTGGAACCTCCGGCGTTCTCTTCGTCGCCATGAACAAGCCACGCCCCAGCCTCGACTATGCAATCGAAACCCTGTGCCATTCGGTGCCCGGGACATGGCATCAGATGTCGGTGATCCTCTCGGCCACCTCGTGCCTGAACTGGCTGGCAAAGCTTTTGAAGCGCAATGCTGCCGATCTGGTGGGCGAACTTGGCACTGAACTGTCAGCACCATGTCCCGTATCCTTCGTGCCATTCCTCGACGGCTCATGGTCACCGCGCAGCGACACGGAAATCCGGGGCGCTCTCTTTGGGCTTCAGCATTCGACGGATGATGCCGAAATGACGCGCGCTGTCCTCCAGGGCGTGGCATTTGCGCTGCGCGAGTGTGCTGACGCTTTCCGCGCCACAGGCACGCCCATCGACAAGCTGCTGGCCATCGGTGGTGGGTCCCGTTCTGATGTCTGGCTGTCGATGATTGCAACCCTGTTCGGCGTCGAACTGCGTGTTCCGGAATCAAGCGAACTGGGCGCCGCCTTCGGTGCCGCGCGCCTTGCCATCATCGCCGAAACGGGTGCCAGCCCGGCCGCCGTCCTCACCCGCCCGCGGATCAACCGCACCATCACGCCGCGCACGCAATTTGCCGAGGCCTACGAGCAGGGCTACCAATCCTGGCTGCAGTCCATCGCGCAAATCCGCGCTGCACGCACGGCGAAGGCAGGGTGACGTCAGGTCAGGCGGCAGCCGCTCCTGTGCCTGCCTCTCTCACAATGGCAGCGATCTGCGAGAGTTGATCGGCAATCGGGTTGGTCTTGCGCCAGACCATGCCGATCTTGCGCGACGGGTGCGGCGCAGGAAGACGGGCCACGGACACCTCGGCGGAGCGTGTTTCTATGCTGACGGCCATTTCCGGAATGAGCGTGACGCCAATGCCCGCCCCCACCATCTGCACCAGCGTTGACAGTGAACTGCCTTCCATGAGGTCGCGGGGCGCGGAGGAGGTCAGGTTGCAGTAGGACAGGGCCTGATCGCGGAAGCAATGGCCCTCCTCAAGCAGCAACAGCCGCATTTCCCGCAGCATCTCCGGATTGGGAACAGGCTTCCCGGCATCGTCCCTGGCACGGACCAGAAGGAACTGCTCGTCGAAGAGCGCGAGTTCGGTGAGTGATGGCTCCGAGACAGGCAAGGCCAGGATGGCGGCGTCGAGCCGTGCATCCATCAGGTCGTCGATCAGCCGTTGCGTCACCGCCTCGCGCGGATGCAGGTCGAGATTGGGGAAACGCTTTGACAACTCCTTGATCACGGCGGGCAGGAGATAGGGTGCGACCGTCGGAATGACGCCGATCCTGAAGCGGCCCACCAACGGATTCCGGTGCGCCTGCGCCAGATCCCCCAATTCGTCCACCGCCCGCAGGATGTCGCGCGCGCGGATGGCGAGACTTTCTCCCAGATGGGTCAGACGAACATGGCGTGTCCCGCGTTCAATCAAGGGTACACCCAGTGTTTCCTCAAGCGCCTTCATCTGAAGCGAGAGCGCAGGCTGCGAGATCGCGCAGGCATCCGCTGCTCGCCCATAGTGCCCCTGCAGGGCGAGCGCTTCAAAATAGCGCAGTTGCTTGAGTGTTACTCCATTCATAATTATTACTTATCATGCAAATTTGAAAATGCGAATTCTAATTATAGGTTTCCAGTGCTAAATTCCGCCTTGGGAACCTGCGAAGACCACACGATGTGCCCCGCACAGCGTTGCGCCAGGCCACGGACAAACCGGGAGATTCGAGAATGGACGGAAATGATGTGAAAACGGCGGGCAAGTGCCCGGTGATGCATGGCGCGCTCACGGAAACCAGCGGCTCGGTGATGGCCTGGTGGCCCAAGGCCCTCAACCTCGACATCCTGCACCAGCACGACAGCAAGACCAACCCCATGGGCAAGGACTTCAGATACCGCGAGGAAGTGAAGAAGCTCGACGTTGATGCCCTCAAGAAAGACCTGAAGGCGTTGATGACCGACAGCCAGCCCTGGTGGCCAGCCGACTGGGGCCACTACGGTGGCCTGATGATCCGCATGGCGTGGCATTCGGCGGGCACCTACCGCATGGCCGACGGCCGTGGCGGCGGCGGCACCGGCAGCCAGCGTTTTGCGCCGCTCAACTCATGGCCTGACAACGTCAGCCTCGACAAGGCCCGCCGCCTGCTTTGGCCGATCAAGAAGAAGTACGGCAACAAGCTGAGCTGGGCCGACCTGATGATCCTCGCGGGCAACATGGCCTACGAGTCCATGGGCCTGAAGACCTTCGGCTTCGGCTTTGGCCGCGAAGACATCTGGCACCCCGAGAAGGACATCTACTGGGGTGCCGAGAAAGACTGGCTTGGTTCCACGCGCCACGACGGTGAATCGCGTGAGTCGCTGGAGAACCCGCTCGCTGCCGTGCAGATGGGCCTGATCTATGTGAACCCGGAAGGTGTTGGTGGCAAGCCGGACCCGATCCGCACGGCACAGGACATCCGCGTCACTTTCGCCCGCATGGCCATGAATGACGAGGAAACCGTGGCCCTCACCGCTGGCGGCCACACCGTCGGCAAGGCGCATGGCAACGGCGATGCCAAGCAGATCGGCCCCGACCCGGAAGGCGCTGACATTGCTGACCAGGGCTTGGGCTGGGCCAACCGCAAGAACCGCGGCATCGGCCGTGACACCATGTCGAGCGGCATCGAGGGCGCATGGACCACCCATCCGACGAAGTGGGACAACGGCTACTTCGACCTGCTCTTCAAGTATGACTGGTGGCTGACCAAGTCGCCGGCCGGGGCAAACATCTGGCAGCCGCTGGACATAGCGCCGGAAGACATGCCTGTGGATGTGGAAGACCCGTCCATCCGCGTGATGCCGATGATGACTGACGCCGACATGGCGATGAAGTTTGATCCGGTCTATCGCAAGATCGCCCAGCGCTTCCACAAGGACCACGCCTATTTCTCCGAGGTCTTTGCCCGCGCCTGGTTCAAGCTTACGCACCGCGACATGGGCCCGAAGGCCCGCTACATCGGCCCCGACGTGCCGAAGGAAGACCTGATCTGGCAGGATCCGGTTCCCGCAGGCCGCAAGGACTATGATGTCGCCGCGGTGAAGGCGAAGATCGCGGCAACGGGCCTGCCCATGGGCGAGTTGATCACCACCGCATGGGACAGTGCCCGCACCTTCCGTGGGTCAGACATGCGGGGCGGTGCCAACGGCGCACGGATCCGCCTCGCCCCGCAGAATGACTGGGAGGGAAATGAGCCTGCACGCCTCGCAAAGGTCTTGGCCAAGCTCGAACCCATCGCGAAGGAAACGGGCGCAAGCCTTGCCGACGTGATCGTTCTCGCGGGCAATCTTGGAATCGAGAAGGCCGTGAAGGCCGCCGGCGTCAACGTCACCGTGCCGTTTGCGCCTGGCCGTGGCGATGCCTCTGAAGCCCAGACAGATGCGGACTCGTTCAGCGTGCTGGAACCGCTGGCTGATGCCTTCCGCAACTGGCTGAAGAAGGACTATGTGGTCAGCGCCGAAGAACTGCTGCTCGATCGGGCCCAACTGATGGGCCTGACTGCAGCGGAGATGACAGTGCTGGTGGGCGGCATGCGCGTGCTCGGCACCAACCATGGCGGCACGAAGCATGGCGTCTTCACCGAACGTGTGGGCACGCTGAGCAATGACTTCTTCGTCAATCTCACGGACATGGCCTACAAGTGGGTGCCCGCAGGCACGCATTATGAGATCCGTGACCGCAAGACGGACAAAGTGAAGTGGACCGCGACCCGTGCTGACCTGGTCTTCGGGTCCAACTCGGTGCTCCGGTCCTATGCCGAAGTCTATGCCCAGGATGACAACAAGGAGAAGTTCGTGACGGACTTTGTTGCCGCCTGGACGAAGGTGATGAACGCGGACCGCTTCGATCTCGCCGCTTGAAACTGAACCACACTCCATGCCGACATGCATTGTGTCGGCATGGAGCTTTGCGCAGCGACTGGAACGGCTAGGTCGGTGTCTTGTTCCGGCGACTGGTTTTTTCCGGTTTGTGGGCGGTGCCGATATCGCGGGCGCACTGCGCCATGAATGTGCGCACAGTGAGCGTGGGTTTGGCCTTGGCGATGTGCAGAAGCCCCATGTGGAGGGGCCGCAAGGGACCAGTCAATTGCACGCTGTGCAGCCGCTTGCCATCCGGCGAGTGTGTCGGGGCGGGTTGAATGTTCGCCAGGGAATATCCAAAGCCATTGCCCACCAGCGACTGCATGACCGCGATGTCGCGCGTCCGTTCGATGATCCGGGGAGTCTGCCCTGTGCGTTTGAACAGCGAGAGGAAGTATTCGGAACTCGCGGGCAGGTCGAGCAACACCATGGGGTGGTCTGCGAGCATCCTGGCATTGACGGTACGCGCGCGGGCGAGAGGATGGACGGCCCCAACGAGCACGTAAGGCGGCAACGTCGCCAGTGGCTGGAAGCGCAGGTCGCCGGGGATGTTGAGGTCATAGGTCAGCGCCACGTCCAGCGAGGCATTCCGCACGCCCTCGAACAGGCCGGTCTGCGACATCTCAAACTGCCGGAAGGTGACGTCCGGGTAGGCGTCCACGAATCTCCGCCGCAGCTGCGGAAGGACAATTTGCGCGAATGTCAGCAGACAACCGACGTTGAGCGGACCTCTCACTTCATGCGTGACCTCATGTGCCAGCGTGCCAAGCCGCCTGGCATGTGCCAGAACCTGGCGGGCCTGCGCCAGCAACTGCGTTCCCGCAGGTGTGAGGGAGAGCCCCTGTGCATGCTTGCGCACGAACACCTGCACACCGAACTCCATTTCCAGTTGGGAAATCGCTGCCGAAATGGAGGGTGACGAGACATTGATCTCGTCCGCCGCGCCCGCGATTGAACCGTGTTCGGCGACGGCATGGAAATATTCCAGCTGGCGCAGCGAGAAACGTAAGGCCATGACTAATCCTTCGGTGTGGCTTGTTCGGAAGTTCCTAACCAGCACCTCGGAAAATCATAATTTACTGCGGGTGGCGGCCTCAATAAGAATCTGCGTTCGCCTTGCGGAAGTGCCACAGCGGTGCGGGATGGAGATGTTGCGCATGACTATCGAAAAAGCCGGGACACTCATCATCGGGGGCGGTCAGGCAGGCCTCGCCATGAGCGAACATCTCGGCAAGCTGAACATGCCGCATCTCGTTGTGGAACGTCACCGCATCGCCGAACGCTGGCGCACTGAAAGATGGGACTCGCTGGTTGCCAACGGACCGGCGTGGCATGACCGCTTCCCGACCCAGACCTTTGACGGCATTGATCCCGGCAGCTTTGCCACCAAGGACAGAATCGTGGCTTACCTCGAGGCCCATTCCCGCCAGATCAAGGCACCTGTGCGTTGCGGGGTCGATGTCAAGGCGCTGCACCGGAAGCCCGGTGGCAAGGGCTTCAGCGCTGAAACAACCACCGGAGTGATCGAAGCCGACAACGTGGTCGTGGCGACCGGCCCGTTCCAGAAACCGGTCATTCCCGCCATGATTCCGGGCGATGCCGGGGTCATGCAGATTCACTCGGCGCACTACCGAAATCCTGCCCAGTTGCCAGCGGGGGCTGTACTGGTGATTGGCGCGGGCTCATCGGGCGTTCAGATCGCCGATGAGATCCGGCGTGCGGGCAGGCGTGTCTATCTCTGCGTCGGCCCGCACGACCGGCCACCAAGAGCCTACCGCGGCAAGGACTTCGTCTGGTGGCTGGGTGCGCTTGGAAAGTGGGACGCAAAGGCCGTGACCCCCGGCATGGAGCACGTCACCATCGCGGTCAGTGGAGCACACGGCGGCCATACCGTGGATTTCAAGCGGCTCGCGGCGGAGGGAGTCACCCTGCTGGGCCGCGCCGAAGGCTATTCGGACGGTGCCTTGCGGATCGCGCCCGATCTTGCCGCGAACATTGCCGCAGGTGACGCGAACTACCTGTCGGTGCTGGATGAAGCGGATGCCCATGTCGCGCGCATGGGGCTGGACTTGCCGGAAGAACCAGAGGCGCGGCGGGTGGAGCCGACGCCGGAGTGTGTGGCCAACCCGCTGTTGTCGCTGGACCTCGCCTCGGCAGGCATTTCATCGGTGATTTGGGCAACCGGCTACGCGCTGGATTTCGGCTGGGTGAAGATGGACATCTTTGACGGCAAGGGCCGCCCCGTTCACGAACGCGGGGTTTCGTCCGTGCCCGGACTGTATTTCCTTGGATTGGCCTGGCTGTCGCGCCGTGCCTCGCCCTTCATCTGGGGTGTCTGGCACGACGCGGAATATCTTGCCGCCCGGATCGCGCAATAGGGGAAGCACGAAAACGCGTGCCATTCCGGGTGGCCAGACGGTTCGAATGTCAGGCGCTTCCACCATTTTCGTCGCCATGGAGCACGGGCACGAAGCCTCCGCGCAGCGTGCGCACGGAAAACCACACCAGAAAGGCAAGTCCGGCAACAAGCATGAAGAGTCGTGCCCAATCATCTCCATTGGCAATCTCATAGGCCGGAAAGTCGGGGTGGCCTGCGAATTGGCTTGTGCGCATGGCAAAGGCGTTGGCTGCGACCTCGACAAGAACCCAGAGGGTGGCGGCGATGACGACATAGGCAAGCGGTGGAATCAGCCAGACCGTGGCAACCGCAAAGCTCACGAGGATCATGGCTGCCATCAGGCTTGTGCCGAACGGCGACTGCGCCGCAAAGGCAGGCAAGCTCGCCAGAATGACCAATGCAGTCCACAGGAGGGCCGACCAGAGCGTCTTGCGTCGGGCCGGACGGTCAGTCACCGATGACGCAATGAAAGACTTTGCGGCGGCAAAATTGTCTTCCGTGCAATAGATGACGGCAACCGTGCGCCAGTCATTGCGCAGGGCGATGGCACGTTGGGCCGAATGAATACGGACCGCTGCCACACTTTTCCAGGTACCAGAGCGGCGCTCCGTTGACAGGGCCAGAAGACCGGACCCTGCCACTCCTGCTTTCCCCAGCAACAATCCGAGCCCTGTCGTGAGCCAGCCAACCCGGCGGGCGCGGGCGTCAACGACGGCAGACTCGAATCCAACTGGTGACAAGGTGAACCGGTAGCGCATGCGGTTCCGGTAGATCAGGAGAGAGGAAACGACAGCGAGCAAAAACAGGCCCGCCGACAGCGCAAACAGCAAGCCCGAAATGGCAGGAAGTGGCGACATGTCGCCCTGACTCCAGAAGGCCAGGGCCAGCAATGCGGCAGGCAGCAGCGGGGCAAGAACGAAAACCAGCAGCAACTGCTTCATCACCAGGGGATTGCTGATGATGGGAACGTCGATCTCCCACGCTAAGTCACGGCGCTTCATCAAGTCCCCGTGCAATGTCACGCATGATGCCGTCCGCGTCCACGGCGGCCTCGGCACTTTCCTCCTGCGATGCGGGGATCTGGGCCTCAGGCGAGTCATCGGTGCTGTCCGGAGGCGATGTGAGGATGTCGCCGCCAATCTCCTCATCGGGCGGTGACTCAACTGGTGGCGGCGTTGCTTCAGTTGCGATTGCTGGCAGGCCGTGGCGGATGTATTTCCCGAAGGCCCAACCCTCGGTGCCATCCTCCAATTGAACCCGCCGCCAGCCTGCGCGCTTCTCAACGACGGTCACGACCGTATCCGGTCCCATGCGCCGGAGTTCGTCGTATTTCGAACCGGGGCCGGAACGCAGTGAGAGGTAGTTGTCGCCATTGGGATCAAGTCCGCCGACATAGTCAGCCAGCGCAGGACCGGAGAAGACCAGCAGCAACATGACAACGAAGAGGTGTGTCCTGATCATCGCCCACTCACTTCTGCCGCGACAGCATGTCGAACTCGGCCGGGCTGATCAATCCCTTTGCCTTGGAGGCCTGGGCCCAAAGATCCACCTCGTCAGGACGGAGGTTGCGGGTGGCGTCCTGAATCACCTCGTTGCGCATTTTCATGAAGTCACTTCCGGAGAGGATGCCGGACTTGAGCCCGGTGTTGATTTCACCAAGAGCCGCGTAATGCCAGTAGGGCGTGCCGCCGGTGGACAGTTTCTTGATGGACGCAGCGACAAGGTCCCGTGTTTCACCACGAGCCGCCTTGCCTGTTACTTTCTCGATGGTCTCGAACATTGAACCCATGTCCTTGACGGCCTGTTGCGGACTGCTGCCGATGGCGGCCAACATGGCCTCAGCCTGTTTGGCCGTGACTTCACCTTTTTCAACTTTCCTGAAGATGTTGAGAGAGGCTTGCAGTTTCGGTGGCACGGCCGCCGGGTCCATGCCATAGGCCTTCATGCGCGAGGCGATGATGTCATCATATTGCTTGGTCGCCTGCCGCATGCCCTCCGCCACGTTGCGGGCCTGCTCGGTCGGGTCGGCGGATTTCGATGCCCGGTCAAACCATACATTCGACTTGAATGTGATGGTGTCGCGCACATCTTCCACCCGCGTGATGCTGGGTGTCATGCCCTTGTTGAGGAAATCATCCAGCGCCACCTCGCCCGGATTGTAGGCTTCCTTGTGCCATTTTGAGGTGACAGTCTGGTCCATTTTCTCATGCGCATATGAGTGGATCGTGGCCATGTCGGGCTTGCCGTCTTTCATCGGCAGGGGGGCATTGTGTGTGCTCTTCCAGAAATTCTGTTCGTAAATGGCCTCGCTCACCTCGTGGTCAACGTCGAAGCGGCGGCCATCGGGCGCGACGATTTCAAACGTCACATCGCGGTCGCGGCCAAAACTTGTCTTGACCGGTTTGTTCGGATCAACCGGGCGCTTGTTGGTGATCGTCTTCACTTCAATCTTGAAGTCTTCGAGTGGCAGGCCCTTGGATCTGGCATAGGCCGCCATCTGATCGCGCATTTTCCGGGCCGCCTCCTCGTTGATCCCCAACGCCTTGGCAGCCTCCTTCGCGTCGTCGCCATAGCCGATCAGCTGTTTCAGGTTGCCCTTGGTTCCGGCATCGGCAGTCTTGTACCAGCCTTCAACCGCCGCCTTGGCCTTCTTGCGCACATCGTCGGGAATGTCCGCGCCATTGATGAGTGACTGTGCCGTCTTGTTGGCCTGCAATTGGCGCACTGCATCCTCGAAGTCCGGTGTACCCGGTTCGGTTTTCTTCAGCCGGTCAATCAGGTCGCTGGCTGTCTCTTGGTCAATCTTGGCGCGGTTGATTTCGGCAAGTCCCTCCGGTGTGCTGGCGAAGTCCTTGGCCGCCTTCTCGGCTTGCGCGTCCAGTGCCTCTGTTGCGGCCTTGCGCTTCTTTGCGACAGCCTCGGAAATCCCGCCAACGCCTTGCGCCACTTCAACGGCCGAGCGGCCAACACTTTTGGCGACGGCCTTGCCAGCGCCACCTTTCCCCAGCGTGTGGGCTGCCGCACCGACATCATCGGCAAGCTTCGCGGCAGCCTTTGAATTGCCCAGCAGCTTCTCGAGACCTGCTGGCCCCGCAATTCCCACGAAGCGGATCAGGGCATCAAGGCCCGTCACTTTCTCACCTGACAGGGTCCAGTCCCCGTCGCCAGCCAGCCAACCTGCCACTGCGATGGCATCCATGGCATCGCCGACCACCGGCACCGATGACATGACGTCTTCCACGAATTTCTGATTGCCTGCGATTTCATCAAGCGCGCCTTCCGCCGCCTGATGCATGCCTTCGTCATAGTTGCCCAGCGCCTGCGATGTCTGGCGGATGCCTGCCATGATGGTGTGGGGATTGCCGGATTCGAGGAGTCCGATGAAGCGTGTGTCCCATTTCTCGAGCATGCCGCGGCGCCAGCGTTCAAGCTCTGCTGCGTCTTCCTTCGGCGGGCTGGCGAGACCCAAGCTCTCCCAGAAGCCAGGCAGTGCACCTGGCTGGTTGAGTCCCATGATGTGTTTGCGCACCATGGCATTCAGCTGTTCGATGCGGTTCATCGGGTAGCCGCGCATGCGCAGGTCGGTGAGATGCTTTGCGACGAGCTTGTCGTAGTCGCTGACAGTGCTGTCCGGCCCCTTGCCTGGATTGGGCGCGGCCGTTGCCGCGGCCGCTGCCTTCTTCTTGTCGCGCAGGCCTTTCACTTCGCCCGCCAACACGTCAACCAGCGACGAGCCATCGTCATAGCGCTGTGACTCGACACAGCTGGCCCAGGTCGAGGCATCGTTCGGCAACGGTTCATCCCATTCGCCAAAGCCGGAGAAGTGGCATTTGCCATCCCGGTAGCTGACGCCAACATGGCCAGCCCGCCAATAGGTGCCACACAGGCAGGCGTAGAAGTCCTTGGGTGGCTGGCGACCCACGTGAGCCATAAGGGCGTCCAGCTTCTCCCTGTTCAACTTCGAGAGGCGGTCCTCGATCCGTTTGCGGATCGCAGCTTCCTCTTCATCCTTGGCCGTCTCGGCTTGCGCCATCTGCCAGACAGGGTCGGCATCATTCATGATCACGCCAGACTCCGCCACTTGCACTATCACGGAACCTTGCAAGGCACCCTCGCGGACAGGAGCCTCATCGCCGAGCAACTCATCCATGAAGTCATCCGGCTTGAAATCCTTGTCCTTGACGAAAAGCCAGCGCTGCGCCTTGTCCATACCATCAGGTGGCACGCGGCCTGCCTCGATGGACTTGAGGGTGAAGGATGTCGGCTGGTTCTCGCCCGGCGGATTGGCCATGACAGCGGTGTAGAAGTGAAAGCCGTTGCCATAGGCGTTGACGGGCAGGGACACGGTCGCCCCATTCTCAAGTCTTGCTGTCACCCGGTCCCGCGTGAAGACGAGATCGAAAACACTGCCCCAGGCTCTGGGAATCTTGCGCTGCGTGTTGATTTCATTGGTGGAGTGCACAAACAGCAGGGATGATTCGTCATCCAGTTCGGCGATACCGGCGGCAATCCAGTGTCTGTCGTCAATGTCCTCTCCAAGCTCGCCCCGCATGGCAATGCGGAATGCCTTTGTCTTTGCCGGATCGAACGTGAAGCGCAGCCGGTAGGGTGCCAGCCCGTCGGTCGGTTCGAGAATGAAAAGCGGGTCCTTGGAGACGATGCCGACCTTGCCCCAGGAGGCATTTTCCGGGACTTTGACGGCAAGGCCGGATTTTCCCATGTGGGCGTGCGCGGCAAAATCACCACCTGCCACCGCCATCTGGTTCCACAGCGCCTTGCCTCTGCCCGGGAAAACCATCTCGCTGGGCAATGGTTCCACGCCGTCGGCGGCCTTTGGCTCAACAATCGGCGCACCCGCTGTGCGCGACATCTCCACCCGCCGCACTGCCATGCTGGTGGCGAGATGCGGCTCCGGCACACTGGAGAACAGGCTGATGTAGAGCCCGGTGTTGGGTTGCAGGGCAGGATCCTCGACTTCGACCGGCGCGAAACCGTCGGCTTCGAGGATGTATTTGCCACGCCTGATCGTCACGCGGATTGTCTCGGGTGCCGTTAGTACTCCATCGGCCCTGAATGGCGAACCACCGACACCCTGCTGCGATTTGATGACGCTCAACAATCCCGCCGTTTTGTCCGCAGTGATGTTCCACTGAACATACAGTCCAGGCATTGACCACGGATCGGGTGACCATGAAGAACCGATTGCGAGTCCAAGTCCTGTGGTGCGTGCCGGGTCGAATGTGAAAGACAGCTTGATTTCCGCACCATCGCCAAACTCATCCAGCCATATGATGGGTGCTTTCGACACAAGCCCGGCTTTCGCCCAGCCGTGACCTTCCGGCATGCGGACCACAAGTGCCCCATCCTCAAAGGTTGCGTTGCCTTCGTAGACGCCGCCTGCTGCTTCACCCGGCCGCCAACGTTCATCCATGTCGCCGCTGAAAGGGACTTGTTGCAGCGGGTCCGGGGTGAATGCTTCAACTGAAGTTGCTCCACCAACTGCGAGAGAAAACATGTCGGCAACGCCGTCGAGCGCATCCGGGCGGGTGGGATCGGCAAGTGCGGTCACCAGAGTGGCTGATACGTCGCCTTCAATCAGGTACAGCCGTGCCGCGACCTCATCGCCGTTGTGGACGCCGGTCAGACTGGCAACACGCGCCGTGGAACCTGCGACGGCCGTTTCATCGATGTCGGTGACGACCGATTCCGTCACGACGTCACGCTGGTAGGCAGCCAGGAACTGTTCAAACAGCGCGCTGCTTGAGCCTGACTGCAACGCGGTAACGCTGACGGCTCTCAGGGCGGCAGCGCGATCAGGATTGCGGTAGATGCTGGTTCTCGAATCCTGCCGATTGCTGTTGGTCTTCGTCCACCCCTTCGGCATTGAAAAGATCAGCTTGGCAGCATCAGATGTCTCTTGATCGCTTCCAAAGGTGATCCCCTTTGCCACGCCAGCCAGAACTGGTTTCAGCGCGCTCCAGCGCTCGTGGGGGGCGCGGAAGCTGACGGTGACGTGCCGTCCGTCCTTGTCACCCTCCTTGAAGATCAGGGCGAAGCCCCGCATGACATCGTCTTTCCAGTCGATGCGGCGAACGGGGGCACCATCAACCTCCGTGTCAATCTGGCTGATCAGACCTTCAAGATCGCTGTTCTCGAGGCTTTCGCCCTTGAAGATTTCGATGTGCGCCGCTTGCGCCGCATCCACCCCGGTTTCCACCAGCGAGACTGGTCCCTTGCCAGACTTTGACCAATTGTCTGGAACAGGAACCGAGATGCCGAATGCGCTTGCATCAGCGGCCTGCACTGTCCACCCGCTCATGCAGGTCAGAAGCAGACCCGCCGTCACCCGCACCAGAAGACCAGCCATCGAAATTGCCTCCAGTAAACAAGGAAAGGCTAGACCGGGGTCCATGCGGGGCATTGATGCAGGTCAAGATGCGCGGCGGAGCCGCAGCTGCAAAGTGAGCACGCACCTTCCAGGATGCGCGATGGAGGACATTCCCGTGCAGCGGGCATTCAACCGAGTTGAAGCTCCGCGCTGATCCAGTCGCGGAACAACTGCAGCGGTTGCCGGCGCAAGGCCACCCGGGGAAACACCAGGAAGTGACCGACATAGCGGATGTCCCTCGCCTGTCCGGCAAGAATGGGCACAAGTGATCCGTTGGCGATTTCCTTCTCCGCCAGCCGCGTGGATTCAAGGGCAATGCCCAGGCCGTTGACGGCAGCGGAGATGGCAAGGAAACTCCTGTCGAAACGCATGCCATGTGGTGGCGGGGCCGTCAGGCCGTTGGCCGCGAACCAGTCCGGCCAGCGAACCTTCTTGTTGTCACTGTCGATCAGGGCGTGATGCAGCAGATCCTCCGGTCTCCTGACCAGACTGGCAAACTTGGGCGCGCAGAGCGGCGTCACCGTTTCTTCGCCGAGCGGCAGCACGATGACACCTTCCTGTGTCGGTCGCCCATAGACGATGTCCACATCGAACTCATCGTTGGCAAAACGCGTGTAGTCCACGCCAGCGGACAGGCGGATTTCAATGTCGGCATGCGAAGCAAGGAAGCGCGGCAGCCGTGGCGTGAGCCACTGTGCGGCGAAACTGGGCGCGGCGTGGACACGCAGGACCTTTGGCCCCCGCAGCGAAACAGTTTCAAGGCCGCGGCGAAGGTCATCAAAGGCAGGGCCGACGTGACGCATGAGCGCAATGCCATCCGCGCTGAGCTTCACCCGGCGGCCTTCGCGCTCAAACAGGCTGGCACCCAGCAGGTTCTCAAGTTTGCGGATGGCATGGCTCACAGCACTCGCCGACAGATGCAGTTCTGTCGCCGCTTCATTGAAGGAACCGGATCGCGCAGCGGCCTCGAAGGCCTTGAGAAGTGACAGGTTGAGCTGCATCCAATTAGTGAACAGGATTCATCAGTACTTGTAAAGTTCGCGTTTGTCAGGGGCGCAGACCTGATGAAATCTCGCGCATCAACGACAATCAGAAAATGTTCGGCTTGGGAGGATGAATTGCTCTTGCACGGCAAAACAGCGGTTATCTCGGGTGCTGCCAGCCGCAGGGGGATTGGTCTTGCCACGGCAAGGCTCTTTGCGTCCCATGGTGCCAAAGTTGCGATCCTTGATCTGGACTTGAATGCGGCACATGAGGCGGCGAGCACTCTGGGCGAAGGTCACATCGGTTTGCGCTGTGACGTGACCGATTCTGAAGCCTGCCGAAGCGCCGTGGCTGCCGTAGCCGGAAAATTCGGCGGGATCGACATCCTGATCAACAATGCCGGCATTACCCAGCCGGTGAAGACCCTCGAAATTGACGCGAAGAGCTGGCAGCGCATTGTTGATGTGAACCTCACGGGCGTTCTGCTGCTGAGCCAGGCCGTGATCCCCCACATGAAGAACCGCGGCAAGGGCTCCATCGCTTGCATGTCGTCCGTATCCGCCCAGCGCGGTGGCGGCATTTTTGGCGGTCCGCACTACTCGGCGGCAAAGGCCGGTGTGCTCGGCCTGGCCAAGGCCATGGCCCGCGAATTCGGCCCGGATGGCATCCGCGTCAACTGCGTCACCCCCGGCCTGATTGAAACCGACATCACGGGGGACAAGCTCACGCCTTCCATGAAGGCCGACATCATCAAGGGCATTCCGCTGGGCCGCCTGGGCGCGGCCAGTGATGTGGCCAACATCTACCTGTTCCTGGCGTCCGATCTCTCCGCCTATGTCACTGGCGCGGTGATCGACGTGAATGGAGGAATGCTGATCCACTAGGGTCAGTGAACACAACGTCGGTCCACCTCCGAGGCGACATCGGGAACCGGCATCACATTGGGAGGATAAAGTGATCAACAGACGACAACTCATGCTGGGAGCTTCGCTTCTCGCGTTGACCCCATCCATGGCCCTCGCCCAGGCCAAGAACGCCGCGGAAGTGGCTGTAGAGGCCGCCAAGAAGTTTGCGGGCACAGAAATCAGCATTGTCTGGGAAGCGGGCCTGCAGTCCCTCGATCCGCTCAACTACTCGGGCCCCAAGTGGGAGAAGCTGACTGGCATCAAGGTCAAGGTCGTGGAAGTGCCGACCGACCAGATGTTCACCAAGATCATGCAGGACTTCCGCTCCGGTGCGGGGGCCTATGACGCGCTCAACGTCATTCCGTCATGGATGCCGGATCTGGTCAAGGCCGGTGCGCTTGAGCCGCTTGACGCAATGGTGGACCAGTTTGGCTACCGCGACGAGTTGCAGGACATCGCCGCCGCCTATCGCGACAACCAGATGAAGGTTGGCGACAAGATTTATGGTTTCCCCGATGACGGCGACGTCATGCTCCTCTACTACCGCAAGGACATCTTCGAAGATCCGAAGATGATGGAAGAGTTCAAGGCGAAGCACGGCTACGACCTGGCGCCGCCCAAGGACTGGAAGCAGTTCTCCGAGATTGGACAGTTCATCACCGACAAAATGGCGCCAAAAACCTACGGCGCTGGCTTCTTCCGCGCGGCGCCCTATCCGCAGTACATGTACCAGGAACGTTTCCGCATGGAAGGCGGCAAGTTCTTTGATGCCGAAACGATGAAATCGACGGTCAACAGCGATGTGGGCGTCAAGGTCCTGCAGGACATGCTGGCCGACAACAAGTTCATGCCGCCTGGCGTCGAACAATGGAACTTCGTCGACAATCTCGCGAACTTCCTGCAGGGCGCAACCGCCATGACGATTTCCTGGCCGCCTTATGGACGCTGGGCCGCCGGATATGGTTCAGGTGAAGAAGCCCTGAACTGGGTGCCAAAGACCCAGGTCGCGGGCAAGGTCGGCTATTCCATCAACCCGCTGGGCAGGCCGGAACTGGGCGTGGGCTTCGCACTGTCCGTGTCTTCAGCATCGAAGAACAAGGAAGCGGCCTATCTCTTCATCCAGTGGCTGAACAGCAAGCAGACGAGCCTTGAGCGTGTGCAGCTTCCCTACACGCTGCGCGATCCGTTCCGCACCTCGCACTACGAAAGCGCGGAGTATCGCAAGCTCTGGCCAGACGCCGGCGCCTATCTCGACACGATCAAGCTGTCCGGCGAGAAGGGCCTGCTCGACCTCTCGATGCTGCAACAGGACAAGTACGACGAGGCCATGTCCAAGGCACTCAGCAGCCTGTTTGCCGGAACCGACCCGAAAGCCGTGGCGGATGAAATGGCGGCCCAGTTCGACGCCATCACCGAAAAGGTGGGAGCCGACAAGCAGAAGGAAATCTATCAGGCCTGGGCAGCCAAGCCCGGCGCCTACCCTTGATGTGTTGACAGGGGAGGGCCACCCTTGTGGCCCTCCCTTTTTCGCGCTTGCATGACGCCATGAGCACAGACACCTACGGACACCGCCTTTCCGTATTCTCCGACAGGAACTTCAAGTACCTGATGGTCGCACCGGGTATCCTGATCCTGCTTCTCGTCGGCATTTTTCCGCTCATTTATTCGCTGGTGGTGAGTTTCCAGAACATCACCATGACGGATGTGGACACGTCATTTCAGGGCCTTCTGAACTACAAGCAGTTGTTCAGGGATGCGCGGCTGTGGCAGGCGTTGGGGCATACCGCGCTGATCACGGCGATTGCCCTGCCGCTGGAACTCGTCCTCGGATTCCTGCTCGCGCAACTGTTCCTTGAGCGGATGCCGGGGCGGCAGATCTTTGTGGCACTTCTCGTGCTGCCCACCGTACTCTCTCCCATCGTGGCCGGGGCCACCTGGCGCCTGATGTTTGACGTGCGCTTCGGCCCCATCGGACAGATCGTCAGCTATTTCGCGGGCGAGCCGGTGACCCTGCTGTGGACGGTGAACCCCAGTCTTGTCTATCCCGCCATCATCATCTGCGAAGTCTGGCAATGGACGCCATTCATGTTCCTGCTCCTGCTTGCGGCGCTTTCCAACGTTGACCAGTCGCAACTGGAAGCGGCTGAACTGGATGGTGCGTCCTACTGGCGGGTGCTCCGGCAGATCATCATGCCTGCCATCAAGCCGGTTGTGGCGATCGCCGTGCTGATCCGCGGGCTCGACCTTTTCCGCATCTTTGACATCATCTGGGCCCTGACCGAGGGCGGTCCGGGCTCCATGACGGAGACAATCTCGCTCTACACTTATGTGATCGGATTCACGCAGTTCGACACCAGCTACACCGCGGCCGTCGCATTCCTCGTGGTAGCGCTGCTCAGCGTGATCGTCACACTGGTCCTGCGCCGCATGGAGTTGGTGAAGTGACCGCGCTCACCCGCAGACAGCGCCGCGCGCTCACGCTGGCCATGCGCTATCTCATCGCCGTGGCCGTGACGCTGCTGTTCCTTTTCCCGGTCTACTGGCTGTTCATGATCTCGTTCAAGACGCCGGAGGAGATCTTCCATGTTCCGCCGCTCTGGCTTCCGGGGCAGATACAGTTCAACAACTACTGGGTCCTGTTCAAGGATGGAGACGTGGTCGCCATTCTCAACAGCCTGATCGTGGCGGGCACCAGTTCGGTGATTGCCATGGTGCTGGGCACCTTCTGTGCCTACAGCCTCGCCCGATTCAACACGGGCGGGGAGAACCTCGCCATGTGGATCATTTCGCAGCGGATGATCCCGCCCATGGCCGTCGTCTTCCCGATCTTCCTGATCTACGTGCACTTTGGCATGGTCGACACCTTTTCGGGCCTCATTCTGCTCTACACGGCGTTCAACCTGCCATACGTCATCTGGATGATGCGCGGCTACATCGCCGACATTCCGTTGGAACTCGAGGAAAGTGCTCTGGTTGACGGCTGCACGCGCTGGCAGGTGATCTGGAAAGTGGTGTTCCCCATGGCGCGGTCCGGCCTGATGGCAACTGCGGTTTTCACTTTTGTCTTTGCGTGGAACGACTTCCTCTTCGCCCTCATCCTCACGCGGACGGAGGTGATCACCTTCCCGGTCCAACTGACACACTACATGGGTGGGCAGTCCAACTTCTGGGCGAAGATCGCGGCCATGTCGGTGCTCGGTACTTTGCCGATCTTCGTCGCGGTCACGATCATGCAAAGGTATCTGGTGCGCGGCATTTCGCTAGGCGCGGTCAAGGGTTAGGGAGAACAGGGTGGCGGACGTCCGGATTTCAGGTCTCCACAAATATTATGGTGCCATGCATGCCCTCAAGGGCATCGACCTCACCATTGCTGACGGGGAGTTTGCCGTCTTCGTCGGACCCTCGGGTTGTGGCAAGAGCACCTTGCTGCGCACTATCGCCGGGCTGGAAGACGTGGATGCGGGAGAGATTGCAATTGGTGGCGGCGTGGTCAATGACATGCGGCCGCGCGACCGGAACATCGCCATGGTGTTTCAGAACTATGCGCTCTACCCCTATCTCACGGTATTTGAGAATATCGCCTTCGGATTGCGGGCACGGAAGTTTGCCGATTCCGAAATCAGCAAGCGGGTCGGTGATGCGGCATCAATGCTGGGCATCACCGCATTGCTGGACCGGTTCCCGCGCCAGTTGTCGGGTGGACAGCGGCAACGTGTTGCCATTGGCCGGGCCATTGTGCGGCAGGCGCAGCTCTTCCTCTTCGACGAGCCGCTGTCCAATCTGGATGCCAAGTTGCGAGACGAGATGCGGAGTGAGATCAAGCGCCTGCACAAGAACATCGCCACCACGATGATCTACGTCACGCACGACCAGGTGGAGGCGATGACTTTGGCGGACCGGATTGTCCTGTTGCGGGATGGCCGCATTGAACAGCAGGGTTCGCCGCTGGACCTGTTTGAGCGGCCGGCGACGGGATTTGTGGCAGGTTTCCTCGGGTCGCCGACAATCAATCTTATTCCTGCCGTCATGGACGTGCGCGGCAACTCGGTGGCCGTGAGGTTGACCTCAGGAGAAATGTTGGAACTCCCCGCAGACAAAGTGCAAAGTGCGGCCGGCAGCAATGGCAAGAAAGTCATCCTCGGCATCAGGCCACAACATCTGACTCGCGCCGGGCGCGCTGCGCTGCCCAAGGGCCAGATACGGGTCAAGGCGGTGGCCGATCTGATCCAGCCCACGGGAACGCGTACCTACGTGACTTCGCGGATTGGTGATGTGGCGGTCACTGCGGAATTGGGCGCCCATGATGTGCACGAGCAGGGCGCAACCCTGGACTATGCCGTGGACATGAATCGCTGTGTGCTGATTGACCCGCAAACAGACAAGGTGTTGTGACGTGACGGGGAAAATCTCAAATACGAGCCTCGAACAGCGGGCAAGGAACATCCGGCGCCATGCATTGCGCATGGCCGAGGTGCAAGGGCAGGGCTACATCGCGCAGGCGCTTGGCATTGCGGATGTTCTGGCCGTGTCCTATTTTGATGGCCTGAATTACAGGGCCCATGATCCGGAATGGGAGGGCCGCGACCGCTTCCTGCTTTCCATCGGCCACTATGCCATTGCACTGTATGCCGCATTGATTGAGGCGGGCATCATCCCCGAGGATGAGATTGAAACATACGGATCTGATGACAGCCGTTTGCCGATGTCCGGCATGGCCTCCTACACACCGGGAATGGAAATTACCGGCGGATCGCTTGGGCAGGGGCTTTCAATAGCGGTGGGCATGTGTCTCGGCTTGAAGCGGAAACAATCCGGGAGCTTCGTCTACAACCTGCTCTCCGATGGCGAGCTTGACGAGGGATCCACGTGGGAGGCGGCGATGTCGGCTGCAAGTTTTGGTCTCGACAACCTCATCGCCATTGTGGATGTCAACAACATGCAGGCCGATGGACCGTCGAAAGGCATCCTGAATTTTGAACCCTTGCATGAGAAATTTGCCGCTTTCGGTTGGCACGTGCAGCGTGTGGATGGAAATGTGATCGCTGATCTCGTGACTGCCTTTCGCGCCGCCCGCGCATGTGGGCAAAGAAAGCCACGCGTCATCATCTGTGATACCAAGATGGGAAAGGGTGTTGATTTCCTTGAGGCGCGCGAGCGCAATCACTTCCTCAGGGTCGAGCCGGAGGAATGGAGCAGGGCACTCGAAGCGATCAACGCCGGGCGTGCGTCATGATGCGCGACAAGTACAGCCGTCCACACGTGGCGGCGCAGGGAGTCCGGCTGAAGACATCGGCCATGATTGCCTCCATTGCCGGTGATGACCAGCCAACCCGCATGGCACCCTTCGGCACGGCATTGGTCGAACTTGCAAAAAGCCGGCCGGACGTGGTGGGTTTGTCCGCCGACCTGGCGAAGTATACCGATCTGCATGTCTTCGCGCAGGCCCATCCCGACAGGTTCTACCAGATGGGCATGGCGGAACAGTTGCTCATGGGAGCCGCCGCCGGCCTTGCCCGGGAAGGGTTCCTTCCATTTGCAACCACCTATGCGGTTTTTGCCTCGCGCCGCGCCTATGATTTCATCTGCATGGCGATCGCCGAGGAAAATCTCAATGTGAAGATTGCCTGTGCCTTGCCTGGTCTCACCACTGGCTATGGTCCCAGCCATCAGGCAACAGAAGACCTTGCTATCTTCCGTGGCCTTCCCAACCTCACGATCATTGACCCATGTGATGCGCTGGAGATTGAGCAGGCAGTGCCCGCCGTTGCCGAACATCAGGGCCCGGTCTACATGCGCCTGCTACGGGGCAAGGTCCCGCTTGTGCTCGACAAGTATGACTACCGCTTTGAGATCGGAAAGGCCAAGCTGCTGCGGGATGGATCGGACGTGTTGTTCATATCAAGCGGGCTGATGACCATGCGGGCGCTGGAGGCGGCCGCTGAACTTGAGAGATCCGGCACACGCGCCGCCGTGCTTCATGTCGGCACCATCAAGCCACTGGATACCGAAACCATCCTGAACGAGGCCATGCGCGGCGGGCGAGCCGTAGTTGTCGCCGAGAATCACACCGTGGTTGGCGGGCTTGGCGAAGCCGTGGCTCGCCACCTCGTGCTCAATGGGTTCTCGGGCCGCTTTCATCACATCGGATTGCCTGACGCCTTCCTCGATGCGGGCGCATTGCCCACGCTCCACGACCGCTACGGCATCTCATCTCAACGCATGGCCGAAACAATCAGGAACTGGCTTTAGAAGACGGGAGGACAACATGGCTTCGGGGATTTTTGCGCGGAACATTGGGGCACCGGAGGGACCAATCTCTCTGACGGACGGTTCAATGTATGTGACGGAGATGTCGAATTCGACATTGAACGTGACGAGGCTGTCTCCGAAAGGTGAGAGAAAGGTCATCAAGAACACGGGAGGGCGGCCCAATGGGTTGGCCGTTGATGGCGAAGGCCTGATCTGGATTGCCGAGGCCGGGCAGCGTGCACTTGTCTGCATCGATCCTGCGGGCCGGGAACTGAAGCGCCTCGAAGGGGATGAAAAGCACGGGCGCTTCTTCTTCCCGAACGATCTTGCCTTTGGTCCGGATGGTGATCTCTACATGACGGATTCCGGCATGGCGCTCACCGATTTTCTCGACGGCCAGAACTTTGTTGACGACTTTATGAATCTGAAATGGGACGGCCGCGTCTACCAGATCGATCCACGCAGCATGAAGATTGTCAGGTTGATTGACCGCAAGATCCGCTTCACGAATGGCATCGCTTTTGGTCCGGACAACACGCTCTACGCCAATGCGTCCTTCACCGGCGAAATCTACAGCTATGATGTCTTTGGCGCACGCAAGCCGAAGCGCGAGCTGTTTGGCAATGTCCTGCAGAAGGACAAGCAGACCGGCTTCAAAGGCCCGGATGGCATGAAATTCGGCGTTGATGGTCGCCTCTATTGCACGGTCTATGGCCAGAAGAACGTGACTGTGCTCAACAAGAATGGCAAGGTGGCGGACCGGATTCCGCTTGACGGTCCGTGCCCGACAAACCTTGCGTTCTCGCGCGATGGCACGATGATCTTGGTCACAGAAGTTTCAAAAGGCCAGGTGGAACAGCTCGAAGCACCCTGCCGCGGCCTCGAACTCTTTTATCCCAAGACTTCGTGACCCCCGTTGTTGTCGTTCGCATTCGCGACGGCCTCATCGCCGCTCTCGGCCGTCAACACTGACGGAACTGGTCCGAAGACTTCCGCACGGACGTGGTGCGAATCTCGGGGTGCGCCAGCCTCTTGCCGGAGGGCCGAAGCAGCTGGGCCTTCGTGCTGATGCGGAGAAGTCATCGGAAGGTCGGCCCGGCCTGTGGCATTTGACGAAAGGAGGGACTGGTTGGATAGTTGCCACAACTGCGGGCTCTGTTGCGCGCCGAACGGCATCTGCGCATCAATTGAAACGGCAGCGGGAGACTGGACATGGTCAAGAAAATTGTCAGGCGCAAGCCAGCAGACAAAAAGGTCCCGGCGATAAAAACGAAATCCCGGAACTCGGAGGCCCAGTGCTTCTTCACGGTCAGGGACAGCGTGAAAGTGGTTCAGGGGCGCGTGGGTCAGAAAGCAAACCAGCGCGTGAAATTCATCGCAGACGCATTGGTCAGGCATCTCCACGCCTTCATCAAGGAAACCCGTCCGACCATGGACGAATGGATGCAGGGCATCGGGTTTCTCACCCGAACCGGTCATCTCAGCAATGATTGGCGGCAGGAATTCATCCTGCTGTCCGATGTGCTTGGAGTCTCAATGCTCGTGGAAACACTCAACCATCAAAAGACGTCGGGCGAGACTGAATCGACAGTGCTGGGGCCATTCTATGTGAAGAATGCGCCGCAGTATCCCAATGGCGCCAACATCTGCCTTGATGGAAAGGGCGAGGCTGTGCTTGTCCGCGGTCGCGTGACCAACGCGAGAGGCAAGCCCATTGCGGGAGCCCTGCTGGAAATCTGGCAGGCGAATGAGGATGGCTTCTACGATGTCCAGCAAAAAGGCACCCAGCCTGACATGAATTTGCGAGGTGTGTTTACTTCGGATGAAGACGGAAAATACAGCTTCCGGACAGCCTACCCGCGCCACTATCCCATCCCCTATGATGGAAGTGTGGGAGACCTTTTGAAAGCGCTGGACCGGAACCCCAACCGTCCGGCACACATGCATTTCATGGTATCGGCAGAAGGCCATGAAACGCTCGTGACACATATCTTCACGCCGGACTGCCCATGGCTCAGGGATGATGCTGTCTTCGGAGTCAAGGAAAGCCTGATTGCCGACTTCAGGATTGTGGATGACCAGCAGCGCGCGGCGGATCTGGGCTTGCCCAATCCGTTTCGCGAGGTGGAGTGGAACGTGGTATTGGCAGCTACATGAATTCATCACCATGCATCATCTGTGTCGCCATCACCGGATCGCTCCCGACCAAGGAGAACAACCCGGCTGTGCCCATCAGCATCGCTGAGCAGATCGAAAGCACCCATGAGGCATTCGAGGCCGGTGCGTCGATCGCGCATTGCCATGTGCGCGACGACGAAGGCAAACCCACCTCGGACCCGGAACGCTTCGCGCGGCTCAAGGCCGGAATTGAGAAGCATTGCCCCGGCATGATCATTCAGCTTTCCACCGGTGGCCGCTCCGGCGCTGGCAAGGCGCGGGGTGGAATGTTGCCATTGCGGCCAGACATGGCCTCACTGTCGGTTGGCTCCAACAACTTCCCGACCCGCGTCTATGAGAACCCGCCGGACTTGGTCGACTGGTTGGCGCAGGAGATGATTGCCCATGACGTGAAACCGGAGATCGAGGCATTTGACCTGTCACATATCGTACAGGCTGCGGCGATGCTCAAAGACGGCAGGTTGAAGGGGCCGCTTTATGTGCAGTTTGTCATGGGCGTCAAAAACGCCATGCCGGCGGATGAACGCATTTTTGACTTCTATGTTGAGACACTGGACCGCCTCGCCCCTGGTTCGCAGTGGTGTGCGGCAGGCATCGGACAGTCGCAGGTCACGGTGAATGAGTGGTGCATCGCCAAGGGTGGGCACACCCGGACGGGAATGGAAGACAACGTGCGGCTCGACCGCTTCACGCTGGCGCCTTCGAATGCGGCGCTTGTGAAGCGTGCCGTGGGTATCTGCGCAACCTATGGCCGCCCGGTCGCCACATGGCGGCAGGCAAGGAAAATCCTCGGACTGGAAAAGGCAGTGGGATCCATCGGCCTGTAACCCGGCGGCAGGAGGGCCTAACCCAAAGATCTCACTTTCGCGAGCGCTGCTTGCAGTCCTCTGCTGACGGCCTGATCAAATCCATTCTCCTGCATCGTGGTGATGGCAGCGGCTATCGCACCCTTGTAGTCGACAAACTCGCGGACAATCTCTGCCATCGGCTTTGGGTCCTTCTCCATCAGATGCCCCGATCCCACGAGCAATTGGAACACGGCGCGCTCGGCAACGTCCGGTGCAATGCCACGTGCCACGGCATCTGCCTTGAGGGCGGCTGCAAGCAGGGCCGGATAGGCCGGGCCAGAGCCTGTGAGGCCCGTGAGGTAGTCAAGATGTTCTTCGCTTTTGACTTCGTCACATTGGCCACATGCTTCAAAGATTTTTCTTGTGATGGCAATGTCAGCATGAGTGGCCGTAGATGAGGCAACGACAGGTGTGTAAGAATAGCCAATGTTCGCTGCGACATTTGGCATGGCACGCAGGATGCAAAGGGCCTGTGTTGCGCTGGCGATCCGGGCCATGGAAATGCCTGCCATCACCGAGATGACGCGTTTTCCTGCTGCATTGATCCTGAGGTTTTCAAAGTCCGCCGGGCGAACAGAGAGAATGACGGTTTCGCACGCGTCGACAAGTTGCTGCGAATCCCTTGTCAGGAGGGCCGCGCTGAAGTCTGCGGGTGTCTTGCTGCGGTAGGATATCGCCAGTTCACGTTCCGAAACGACGCCCTTGGCGAGGAGAGCCTTGACGATGGTCTGGGCCAGCCAGCCGCCGCCACCAATCACGCCAATTTTCAATTTGCCTGTCACGTCTGCAACTCCCTGTCTCGTGTCCCGAGGCTGTGTCGCCTTTGGAAGCGGTTCATTTCATACTTCGACGCGGTGGTATTGGCAAAGACCACCACATGTCAGGGCATGCTTGACGTGCCAGCGTCCAGCGGCACTGCCGCCTGTATCAGGAGGTGGACGACTGAGAGAGTTGATTGCGCGCGGACGCTCGTCCCGACCCAGCAACAAGCCGAAGCGCAGGAGCAGATCAGCCAGTTCAGGGAGGCGTCCACATTGTGTAGGGCCTCGGCTACCGCCTCCCGAACATGAATTGCCATTTCTGCTCACTGCCGGGATTCCCGGCGGAGTGTTCGTGTCATCTGGCTACGTCATCAACGCAGGTCGCGCACGGCCGTCATGAAGTCATTGCAGGCCTGGGTCAGGTCCGGCTTCTGAAACAATGCGCCAGACATGAGAAGCGCGGTATCCTGGCCAAAGACGTCCACAAATTCCGCCAGGCGGTCCATGGTGACGCCCCCGCCGGGCATCGGCAACGCGGGCCTGAGATTTCCACAAGGGCGTTGCAAGGCTTCAGTGACAGACCTGCAAGCCTTGCGCGGGATATCGAAGCGGCCACCAAAGCCGGGCATGATGGAAAGATCGGCTCCCGCCAGCCGGGGAAACAAGCCGAAGACCAGTGGCATGGAGATAGCCGGGTTGGGCGGGCGGCAGAGTGCGCCCTGCCAGGCGCAATGGCTGATCACAGGAAGATCGAGGCCAGGGAGGCTGGAGACCATGCGAATGGAATCGAGTCCCATCGGTCCGGGAAGGATTTCGATGCCGGTGGCCCCCTTCTCCTTGGCAAAATAAGCCCGTTCAGCAAGGCCTTCCATCGGACCCGTGATATTGGCGAAGTAGATGCAAGGTTTCCCGGTCTTGGAACTGGCGTCCGCAATGGCTGCGGCGCAGCGTTCCACCCGCTCGTGGAAAGGGGCAAATACCTGCGTGGAAACACCATCATCTTCCTTGATGATATCCATGCCGCCAAGCGCCAAGGCACTGGCGATGCGCGCAAGTTCCCGGGGCGAAGCGCCAACGGGCTTCAGGGCCGTAGCGCCAAGGGCACCATTCTTCACACCCAGGAGTGAGCGAATCCCGTCAACACCAAACCGTGGCCCGGATGATGCCCCTGCGAAGCCTCGCGGCAATTCCACATCCTGCAACTCTATCACGGGCAGGAAACTGCCGTTTCCGGACAGCAGTGTGAGCAGCGTGGTGAGACCTCCGCTGGCCACCTCTGACGCATAGGAGAGTATGCACGCGCTGCTGCCATCGGGATTGGCGGAGATGCTGTCGACCCGTCCCACAATGTCTGACGCCAGAAAACCCTCGGGAAGAACATCCGACGGGAGTTCGACGGTGTGTTCATGCACAAGAAAGCGGGCAATCTCCGCAGCCTTCGCTGGCGCGCATCGAAACCTGTAGTGCGCATGGATGCGTTCGCCGGAAAGCGGCAAGCCTGAAACTTCAAGCAAGGGATGCCCGGAGGAGCTGTTCAACTCTCGAAGGGCGGAACGCGTTCCCGGACTGTCTGGCCGGCTCCAAACCGGCTGTGGCAAGAGGCCAGCCATCATCACGGCCTCAGCTCAGGACAATGCCGCCATCAACATTGAGTGTCTGGCCCGTGACAAAAGCGCTGTCATCAGAACAGAAGAACGCCACAGGCCCCGCCACGTCTTCGGGATCACCGATACGGGCCATGGCCGTCCTCGATTGCCAGATCGCGCGGGTTGCGGGATCGTCCAGATTGACGCGGCCCATGTCGGTGTAGATGATGCCCGGACAGATGCAGTTCGCGGTGATGCCAAGTGGCCCGACTTCTTGCGCAAGCACGCGGGTGAATCCCATGACGGCGGCCTTTGACGCGGAATAATGCGCCTGTTCAGGCGCGCCGTGCTTGCCGCCAATCGATGCGATATTGCAGATGCGGCCATATTTCTGCTTCTTCATGAGCGGCAGAACGGCCTGGATCACCAGGAAAGTGCCTTTGGCATTCACATCCATCACGGCATCCCACGCCTGCTCCGGCAAAGTCTCGACTTCAGAGGCAATGAGGATACCCGCGTTGTTGACAACAGCATGCACCGTGCCCAAGTCATTGACGATGCTGCCGATCATGTTCTCAACTTCCGACTTCGATGAGACATCGGCGAAATAACACTTCGCCTGTCGGCCCATTGCCGCGATCTCTGCCGCAACGTTCTCGAGTGACGTCTTCTGTTTTGGGATGTCGTTCAATGCGAGGTCGAAGCCGCGCTCCGCAAGGCCAAGCGCAATGGCCTTGCCGATTCCACGGCTGGCACCGGTCACAAGGGCGATTCTGGATTGTGTCATGTGGAACCTCACAGGAGATTGAGTTTCGTGGTACGTGACACGATGGCCACGGCAACGAGTATGATGATGCCTTTCACAATGGCCTGGATGTAGGTGTCCATGCCAATGAGGTTCAGGCCGTTGTTGATGATGCCAATGAACAGGGCACCGAAGAACGTGCCGAGGACTGTGGCCGTTCCGGGCCTGAACATCGTCATGCCGATGAAGACGGTGGCGAGGCCGTCCAGCAGGTAACGTTCACCCACGTTGGGCTGGCCGGAACCAAGACGCGCGGCCAGCAAAGTGCCTGCAATGACGGAAAAGACCGAACACACGACCAATGCAGCCGAGCGATAGAGATTGACCCTGATGCCAGAGAGTTCCGCCGCCTTGCGGTTGCCGCCGACGGCATAGATGTAACGGCCGAAGACTGTCCTCTCCATGATGAACCAGGCGATGCCCACAATGGCCAGCATGAAGAATGCAAGGACCGGTACTCCGGCAATTCGGCCTTGCCCGAGCCATGTGTAGGTTTCGGGCAGGCCGCCGTAAATCGCCCGGCCATCGGTAAGAAGATAGTTGATGCCAAACAGGATCGAGCCCGTTGCCAGGGTTGCGATGAGGGATGGTATGCCCACTCCGGTCACAAGTGCCGCGTTGACGCCACCGACAACAAGTCCGGACAGGAGGCCGGCACCGGCGGCCACCGGGAGCGAATATCCGTTAATCAGCAACAGTGGCACCAGAATGCCGGACAAGCCGACGGCGTAGCCCACCGAAAGATCCATCTCACGCGCCGCGAATCCGAATGTGAGTCCCGCTCCCACGATTGTCAGCATCGAAATCTGCTGCGCGATGTTCAAAAGGTTTGTTGCGGTGAGAAAACGCTCCACAAACAGGGCAAAACCCAGGAAAATGAGAGCAAGCACGACGACCGTCGAGTACCGGTTGACGGTATCCTTGCGGAGACCGAGAAACATATCGTGTTCTTGCAAGTCGGTTGAGGCTGCGGTGTTCATGCTCCGGCTCCTGTCATCGCGGAAATGAAGGCGGACTCCGAGAATTGCCCCCGTTGAAGTTCCTTGGCCGGTTCCTGGTTGACGAATGAAATCACGCGGTCCGCGATGGTCTCGATTTCGATCAGGTCTGAAGAGGCAATCAGGATGGCAGCCCCGGAGGCGGCAAGGCGGCGCATTTCTGCATAGATCTCCGCCTTAGAACCGATATCGACGCACTCGGTGGGTTCGATGAAGATCAGCAGCTTGTAGCGTCCCTCACCCCCATAGAGCCACTTGCCAATGGAGGCCTTCTGCTTGTTGCCGCCTGACAGTGTGCGGATCTGCTGTGACGAGGAGTGGGCTTTGATATTCAGGAGCTTGGTCACGCGTGCCGTCTCGGTTTCTTCACGGCCAATCGAAAGCACCCCCGCGCGTGCCGCGTGGCCAGTGTGCACCATGGCAAGGGTTTCGCGGACATTCCACTCACCGATCAACGAATTTTCCATGCGATGGTCTGGTATCAGGGCAATTCCCGCTTTCAGCATGTCGCGGACGGTTCCAACTTTCTGGGATTCACCGCAGATGGATAAGGTGCGCACCCGCACCCCGACGGGGTTGTGCAGTGAGCGCGCGAATCCGATATGGCCTGCACCGCTCAGTCCGATCAGCCCGACGATTTCGCCGCCGCTGATCTGGAAGGAGTCAATGTGGGTGCGACCCACTTGCCAGTCTTCAATCTGAAGGATCACTGGGCCTGTTGATTTGGGAACAGTGCCGCCAGTTTGGTCCGACTGTCCTCCGCCCCGGCGCAGCATCATGTCCACCATTTGCGCCTCGGAGAGCGTGTCGGCCTTGTCCGTGGTGATCTTGCGGCCGTCGCGAAGCACTGTGATCACGTCAGACAGCGCCTTGATCTCGGTCAGGAAGTGGCTGATCAGCACCACGCCAACACCGCGTTCGGGCAATGAGCGTATGATCTTCCAAAGCTGTTCTTTTTCCCGCGCCGGCAATGTCGCTGTCGGCTCATCAAGGATCAGCAGCCTGACGTCGTGCCGCAACGCACGCACGATCTCGATGACTTTGCGCTCCGCCATGGCCAGTGTGGAGACCGGCACATCGAGATCAAAATCCATCTTGGGAAACCACTTGGCAACAAGCGCTTTGGCCGTTTGCACAAGGCGTCCGGCAAGAATGATGCCGCCCTTCTGAGGCTCGGCGCCGAGCAGGATATTTTCGGCCCCCGTCAGTGACAGCACCAGGCTGCCCTCCTGGCTCACATGCGCTATGCCTTGGGACAGGGCGGCGCGCGGAGATTTGATCCTGATTGGCTTGCCATCCTTGCAGATGCGACCCGCTGTTGGCTGCTGGCTTCCGCCAAGCACGTTGACAAGCGTGGATTTGCCAGCACCGTTCTCGCCGATGATGCCGTGCACCTCATCGGTCGAGAAATCCACGCTCACGCCATCCAGCGCGCGCGTGCCTGGGAACTGCACACTGATGTCCTGCAGGGCAATTTGCATGAGGTTTCTTTCACGAACTGCCAAGCATTTTGCATGTGGTACAGTTCGGCGTGAATGGGCAGGATGGACCAACGCCCATCCTGCCACGTGCGGTGTTTACAGGAAGTCCTTGCAGTTCTTCTTGGTCACCAGCGGAGCATCCATGTAGACGGTCTTTGACGGGATGACGTCATCCTCGGCCTTTTTTTCGACGACAATGGAATTGATCCATTCGCCGACCTGCTTGCCCATCTTCTCGAAGGGCTGGCTGACCGTTGCAATCATCATGCTGTCCGGCTTGCACACCTCGGCAACAGCCTGCGGGTGGCCGTCAATGCCGATGACCTTGACGCCCGTAAGCCCGGCGGCAGTCATGGCGTTGATCGTTGCCTGGGCAGGTTCATCCCAAGGGGCCCAGACAGCGTTGATGTCCTTGCCGAAGCGTGCGGCATAGTCTTCCATCGACTTGGAGGTGTCTTCGAAGAAAGCCTTGTAGTCGATGTTATGCTCTTCAAGAACCTTCACGCCCGGATATTCCTTGAGCACCTTTTCCATCACATCGCCGCGCTTGCGGGTGCCGTGGTGGTCGGCCATGCGGAAGAATACGAGATTGCCCTGCCCACCCATCTGATCGAGCAGGTAGGTCGAAACGTCTGCCGACATCGCCCAGTTGTTGGTGGTGATGTCAACGACGACGCCGGGCGTGTAGCCGGAGTCGACCGCGAAGACCGGAATCTTTGCGGCGTTTGCAGCTTCAAGGGCGGCCTTTGAGGCGCGCAGGTCCGACATGGTGACGATGATGGCGCCAACACCGCGCGATGCCGCGTCCTGGATGTTCGCAGCCGTCTTTTCGCCCGAACCGCCGCTGTCGAGATAGCTGACGTTCCAGTCTGCTTTTCCTGTTTCCTTCAGCCATGCATCAAAGCCAGCCTTGACGCGCTGCTCCGACTGGGCAGCCGCGTTCGACTGGACCCACGCGATATCAAGTGCGAGTGCCCCGGTGCTCGCCAGAGTTGCCGCAGAGGCAGCAACCAGCAATCCTGTGATCCACTTTTTCATTCCATTCCTCCTCATTTGTGCCATTCACTTTGTGTTTTCGTCTCGGTAGCCCACCGACACGCAAAAGGTTGCAAACCGTTCTACAAATGTCAATGTACAAAACATCTGTAACGGTACATTTGTAATTCAATGGGTTGAAATGAAGAGATGAACGGTGAAGCTCAAGAAGATCAAATACTTATGGCGCGGGCGGCGTGGCTTTATCACATCGGGGGGCTGAACCAGGAAGCCGTCGCCAATCGCCTCGGCACCACGAGGGCGCGTGTCAACAAGATGCTGGCTGAGGCCCGCGAGACGGGTTTGGTGAGCGTTTCGATTGCACCCGGCAACATCGGGCTGCTCGAGATCGAGAACACGATCAAGGCACGCTATGGTCTGGAAACCTGCATCTGCACGCCGCCACTCGGATGGGACATCCGGGTTCCGGAAACGGAGCCGTTGCTCTCCAAATTTGCCTTCAAGGCCGTGGGCGCGGCGGCGGCGTCGCACCTGCGCGCGCATCTGAACGAAAACCCGGATGCCGTCGTCGGCACAGGCTGGGGGCGCACATTGGAACAACTGACCTTGAATTTCGCAGGGGTCGCGGCACCGCGAGCGAAATTCATCAGCCTCATGGGTTCACTCAACGCCAACTCCTCCTACAACCCCTATGAAGTTGTCCTGTCGCTGGCGCGCGCCACGGGTGGCGAAGGCTACGTCATGCCCGTGCCATTCATTGCGGACAGTGTTGAGGACCGGCAAGTCCTGCTCTCCCAGCGCACGGTCCGCCGCACGCTTGAAATCGCCCGTTCCACCACGGTCGGCTACATCTCCATTGGCGAACTCAAGGAAAACTCCCTGTTGCGGCGCCAGGACATGGTCACCGCCCAGGAAGTATCGGAATTGCGTTTGGCGGGGGCCGTGGGCGACACGAACGGCATTTTCTTCGATGCGGAAGGACAGGCTGTCAGGCATTCACTGAATGACCGCACGATCGCTCTTGGCTTCGACGATCTGCGCAAGTCCAACATGATTGCGCTCGTAGCAGGCGCGAGCAAACTGACGGCTGCCCGCGGCTTTCTGAAAAGCGGTGTGGCCAAAGGCTTGATCGTTGATGGCGACACGGCCCTGTTGTTGGCAGAGGATGGCGCAAAGCCGTGATTGCCGGACGTCGACCATGACAAGCGAAATGTGGCCCGCCCAGTATCCGGAGAAACCGCAATGGCCTTCCCCGCTCGTGCATGTCAATGAACGTCGTGCGGCGTGGAATTGAGCGCAAGGTTGCGCGCATCAAGCGAGGCCCATTGTCAATTCTTTGGTTGCGGATGTTCCACGCCGACCATTACACGCAAGGCAATCTTCGTCTGGCAATCGCAACATGCACAGCGGCGCCATGGAGCAAGGCCTGGTCATTGAAGTCATAGGATGGATTGTGCAGGGGTGCTGAGGACTCGCCATTGCCAATGAACAGGAAACAGCCTGGCACGTGGCTGAGGAAGCGCGCAAAATCCTCCGATCCCGTCATCGGTTCACAGTCATCGCTGACACGGGCAGAAAATGGAATGCATGCGGAAAGAGCTTCTCTGGTCAGCTCCGCATCATTCAGCAAAGGCACAAACTCGCGGGTATAGATGATCTCGCTCCTGATCGCGTACTGGGTAGCCTTGCCAGCAACGATCATCCGCATCTCCTCTTCAATCCGCGCAGAAACTTCAGGACGAAAGCTGCGGGCATCGCCCTTGATGCTCGCGGTGCCGGGCAGGGCATTGCGGGTTCCATCGGTGACCAGTTCCGTGACCGAGACCACCGCCACGTCGGCTGGGCTGAGGCGGCGTGAGACTATGGTCTGCAAGTCCATCACAAGGGAGCAGGCAGGCACGAGAACCTCACGACCCCATTGCGGCCGGGCCGCGTGGCCGCCCAGACCCTTGAGGATGATCTCAAAATTGTCCTCTGCCGCCATGATTGCGCCCGCACGCGTTTCCACATGGCCAACAGGCAAGCCCGGCATGTTGTGCAGGCCATAGATTTCGTCAAATGGAAAGCGGGAGAGCAGGCCATCATCCAGCATGGCAAGTGCACCGCGCCCCCATTCCTCCGCAGGCTGGAAAATGAAGCGGATTGTGCCGTCAAAGCCTCCCTCTTCAGCCAGCGTTCGCGCAGCTCCGAGCAGCATGGCAGTATGTCCGTCGTGGCCGCAGGCGTGCATGGTGCCCGGTGAGCGGGACTTCCATTGTGAACTGCCGCTTTCCGTGATGCGCAAGGCATCCATGTCGGCGCGCAATGCAATGGCACGATTGGACATGCCCATCTTCAAGGTTCCGACGATACCCGTCCCGCCAATACCCTCGGTGACGGCAAGGCCGAAGCTGCGGAGTGTCTCGGCAACGAAAGCCGCCGTACGCGCTTCTTCAAAGCCAAATTCAGGGTGCTGGTGCAAATCGTGCCGCCACAGCGTCATTTGCTGCTGCAGTGAGGATGAGGTGCTCATGTTGCTTTCCCCGCAAGGTTTTGGACTACATCCAGAAGAACGCTGGCTCCCCTGATGAGTGCGGCATCTTCAGTGAATTCCGCAGGGTTGTGGCTGACGCCACTTCGGGATGGCACAAAGATCATGGCGGCTGGAGCAACACGTGCCATCATCTGGGCATCGTGGCCCGCACCTGAGGTCATCCTGCGGCAAGTGATCTGGCGCCGCTGCGCAGATCGTTCGATTTCAGACACGATGGCAGGGGAAAAAACCACGGGCTCAAAGCGGGCGAGCCTTTCGGTTTCGATGGCATATCCTTCGCCGCGCAGCACATTCAGAAAATTGGCAAGCGCGGTCTCGCTGGCCTGCAAACGCGATTCCACGGGATTTCGCAGGTCAACGGTAAACGTTGCCTTGGCAGGTATGACGTTGATGGCACCCGGTTCAAGCATCATGGTGCCGACCGTTGCGACAGCGCCGGTCGTGTCGCGTGCACTGGCATCAAGGTGGGCGATCACGCGCGCGGCAGCAACTCCGGCATCCTTGCGCATGGCCATGGGCGTGGTGCCTGCATGATTGGCGGAACCTGCAATCGTGATCTTCTGCCACGAAATGCCCTGCAGGCTTTCAACGGCCCCCAGCGACAGTCCTTCGGCTTCCAGCACGGGTCCTTGCTCGATGTGAAGCTCCACATAGGCGTGAGGCTGGAGGAAACCGGGTTGCTCGGTTCCGGCATAGCCAATCCGTGCAAGCTCACTGCCAAGGGTCAATCCATCGTTTCCGATTGTGGACAGGGCAATGTCGACGTCCATGCCTCCGGCGGCCACAAGGCTCCCCATCATATCGGGCGCGAAGCGGACACCTTCTTCGTTGGTAAAGGCGGCAACTGCGAGCGGGCGGCGCAGATCGGCCCCGGCCGTCTTGAGCGCCTCGATGACCGCTAGCCCCGACAACACCCCGTAGCAGCCATCAAAAATGCCGGCATCAATCACCGTGTCAATGTGCGACCCCACTACAACAGGATCACCGGATGCCCCACCAGGCGACCAGACACCGTATATGTTGCCGATGCGGTCGATCCTGATGTCGAGGCCAGCGCCATCGAGCCATTTGCACAACAGGTCGCGGCCAGCCTTGTCAGCATCGGTGGCTGCGATGCGGCACAGCCTGCCAGCGTCATCCCGGCCTGTGGCGCCAAGTTCGCGCAGGCGGTCCATCAGGAGCGCGCCGTCAATACCCGGGGTCATGCAGTTGACCCCTTCAGCACCTCGGTCGCTGATCTGCCGACAATCCTGAGGTAGAGTTCGGGATCAGTTGCTCCCTCGGTGTTGATGACGAGCACGCGGGAGCTTGGCCCCAGTTCGATTTCATGCGCTAGGGTTTGATCCTTCATGACAGCCAGCAATCCAGCGAGCCCGGCCCCACCACTTTCGCCAACCACAATTGCGGGGTCGCCATTTGAGGGCTGGGCCAGACGTCGCATGACAGCTCTGGCGTCGTCATCCTCCACAGTCATGAAACCATCAGCTGCCCGTTCAAGGATGCGATACGCGATCATGGATGGTTCATAGCATTCCAGCATGGCCATGACCGTGGGCTGGGACTCGGCAATCTTGTGAAGACGTCCGGCCCGGGCACTCTCGAACAGACAGGCCGCGCGGGACGGCTCAACCACGGTGATATGAGGGCGGTCCTCCCCGAGTTGCAGGCACATGCTGCCCGCCACTGCCGCTGCAAATCCGCCGACACCAGCCTGCAGGAATACATGGGTTGGCGGACGATCCAGCACGTCGAGCATTTCACGCACCATGAGTGTGTAGCCCTGCATCACCAGGGAAGGGATATGCTCATATCCCGGCCAGGATGTGTCGGAGAGAACGGTCCAGCCCTCCTCTGCGGCCACACGTGCCGCCTCTGCCACGGAGTCATCGTAGTTCCCTGAGACCCGCACCATCCTGGCGCCAAACCTTGCGATGGCCGCGATGCGCGCGTCGCTGACACCTGCGTGCACGAAGATGACAGACTTGGCCCCCACGAGTTGCGCACCTTGGGCAACAGATCGGCCATGATTGCCATCTGTGGCGCAGGCGAAGGTCATCGTGGCTGCAATCTCCCGAATGGCGGGTGTCATGAGTTCGGACACCGCCACCGTACGACCCAGTCGGTGTGCTGCTTCTTCCTGTAAAAGCCTCATCAACGCGAAGGCCCCTCCCAGGGCCTTGAAGCTGCCGAGGCCCAGCCGGTAGCCTTCGTCCTTGACGTGCAGGCTGCCGAGCCCCAAGCGACGCGCCAAAGCAGGCAGGTTGTGAAGCGGCGTTGGTTCATTTTTGTCGCGGACGGCGTGAAAGCGCGCCACTTCGTCAATGGCATTGCTGCCGAGATATCGGGCGTCTTGTGGAAGAAGGGCGTGACGGTGTTGGCTGAGGGTGTTTTTCAGGTACATGTAGCGACAATAGTCAATCGAGCACGAAAAATGCGCTGCATTTTGGTGTGTATTGTGCAAGTTTGTTTCGTATGGTTGCCCTTGACGACTTTGACCGGTCCATTCTCCGAATCCTGCAGAAGGACGCGAACACGCCGCAACGCGAGATTGGCCGGGCAATCAACCTCTCGGCCCCGGCCGTTCAGCGGCGCATCAAGCGCCTGGAAGAGCAAGGGGTCATTGCTGAAACGGTGGCGCGGGTAGCGCCTGAAACCGTTGGCCTGCCCGTCACCCTCATCGTCGAAATCGAGCTGGTCAGTGAGACTCTGCAGGACATCGATGAAATGAAAACCCGTCTCAGTTCGGCTCCGGAAGTCCAGCAGTGCTACTACGTGACAGGGGAAGCGGATTTCATCGTGGTCGTGGTCATTGAAAGCATGGCAGCCTATGAAGGGTTCACCCGCCAGCATTTTTTCCAGCACGGCAATGTCAAGAAGTTCAGGACCTTCGTGTCCATGGACGCCGTGAGGCGGGGAACGCAGGTGAAGGTCTAGCGGGTCACATCACATTGGGAATTGTGCCGTTGAACGCGTGACACATCCGACATGTTTCACCAGAAGCCGGCAGACATCGTGGCTCCGGCTGCGGCTGTTAACTCCGGCCAGCCTTGCCACCGGGGCCCCCCCAATTCTCCTTGACTGTTTCCATGGCGACATTGGTTGACGTGCTCGCAACAAACGGCAAATCCGAAACCTTTTCACCCAACACGTGCCTATAGCGCCTGATGTCGCTGGTTCTGATCTTGAGCAGATAGTCAAAGCGCCCAGCGATCATGTGGCATTCCTCCACTTCGGGAATCTTCTTCACGGCTGCATTGAAGGCACGCAGGGCTCCTTCTTGCGTGTTGGTGAGCTTCACTTCGGCAAAGGCCACGTGGTCCAGCCCCATTTTCGATGGATTGAGGACCGCGCGAAAGCCGTCAATATAGCCCTCCGCCACAAGCCGCTTGAGCCGGAGCTGGCAGGGGGTTTTTGACAGCCCGACCAATGACGCCAGTTCTGTGATTGGCATGCGGCCGTCCCTGTCGAGGGCCTTCAGGATCTTTTGATCTATCTGGTCTAATTTACTACCATCTTTGGATTTCATGTTCTTTTCGCCTGCCAATCGATCATGAAATTAGACGAAATGACCGTTTCTGGCAACAACATGGGCAGATTGACATCAAGACAAGCGCTATGTTCATTTCGAAACGAAAGTGAAGCCCATGCCCGCACAATCTTCTCCCTTCGCCAATTTTGCTCCCCCGATCCGCCCGCAAGACAAACTGCGTGCAGCGATCACCAGTGCCTACCGGCGGTCCGAGCCGGATTGCGTTGTCCCGCTTGCGAACGCGGCGCGTGTTGCCCCGGCGGAAAAGCAGGCGATTGCCGAAACGGCCCGAAACCTCATCGCCGCGCTACGCGCCAAGCACAGGGGAACGGGTGTTGAGGGTTTGGTGCAGGAGTATGCACTTTCAAGCCAGGAAGGCGTGGCGCTGATGTGTCTGGCGGAAGCGCTGCTGCGCATCCCTGACATGGAAACACGAGATGCCCTGATCCGCGACAAGATTTCAGAAGGTGACTGGCGTTCCCACGTCGGAGGCGGAAAATCGCTGTTCGTGAATGCCGCCACATGGGGCCTGGTTGTCACAGGCAGGCTGACGGCAACAGTCAGTGATCGCGGCTTGGGCGCTGCGTTGACGAGGCTCATCGCACGCGCGGGCGAACCCGTGATCCGGCGCGGTGTTGACATGGCCATGCGCATGATGGGCGAACAGTTTGTCACCGGCGAAACCATTGCAGAAGCGCTCGAACGTTCCCGCCCTCAGGAAGCGCGAGGCTTTCGCTACTCCTACGACATGCTGGGCGAGGCGGCGACCACAGCGGCGGATGCCGCACGCTACTTCAAGGACTATGAAGCCGCCATCCACGCCATCGGCAAGGCCGCAAACGGACGCGGCATCTATGAGGGACCCGGCATTTCCATCAAGCTCTCGGCCCTGCATCCGCGCTACAGCCGCGCTCAGGCCGCCCGTGTGACAGGGGAGCTGCTGCCGCGGGTGAGGGCCCTGGCCCTGCATGCCAAGGCCTATGACATTGGCCTCAATATTGATGCCGAGGAGGCGGACAGGCTGGAACTCTCGCTCGATCTGCTTGAATCCCTTTGCCTTGATCCTGAACTTGCGGGCTGGAATGGCATCGGCTTCGTCGTGCAGGCCTATGGCAAGCGCTGCCCCTTTGTGCTCGACTACATCATCGATCTGGCACAGCGCAGCAAGCGCCGGATCATGGTGCGGCTTGTGAAGGGTGCCTATTGGGATGCCGAGATCAAGCGCGCGCAAGTGGATGGTCTTGAGGATTTCCCGGTCTTCACCCGCAAGGTTCACACAGACGTCTCATACATCGCCTGTGCGAGGAAACTGCTGGCGGCACGAGAGCACGTGTTTCCGCAATTCGCCACGCACAATGCGCAGACACTCGCCACGATCTATCATCTGGCGGGGTCTCAATTCACCATTGGCGACTATGAATTCCAATGCCTGCATGGCATGGGTGAGCCGTTGTATGATGAGGTCGTTGGGGCGGAGCGCCTGAACCGGCCAGGCCGCATTTATGCGCCGGTCGGCACCCACGAAACCCTTCTGGCCTATCTTGTGCGCCGTCTCTTGGAGAATGGTGCCAACTCCTCGTTCGTCAACCGCATCTCAGATCCAAAGGTTTCAGTCTCTGAACTCGTGGCTGATCCCGTCGACGTCGTGGAAGCCATGCCTGTACTGGGGCAACCGCATGACCAGATTGCTTTGCCGTCGCGTCTCTTCGGCAAGGCACGTGTCAATTCCAAGGGCCTCGATCTGTCCAATGAAATTGCTCTGGCCATGCTTGCGAAAGAGCTGTCGGCAAGCAATGCGTTGACGTGGCATGCCAAGCCGCTGCTGGCGGACGGAAGTGAGGCTGGTGAGACCCGTGAGGTTCTGAACCCAGCCGACCATGCAGACAGTGTGGGAAAAGTGACGGAACTGCGCGTTGAAGATGCCGCGCGCATCTCCGCGATGGCGGCCAAAGCACAATCATCCTGGGGCAATGTCAGCCCTGCCCAGCGTGCAGCCTGCCTTGAAAAGGCGGCCGACCTGATGCAGGCGCGCATCACCACCCTCATGGCAATCGCCATGCGGGAAGCAGGCAAGACAGCCGCCAACGCCGTGGGTGAGGTGCGCGAGGCGATCGATTTCCTGCGCTACTACGCTGAACAGGCAAGACGCACGCTGGGACCATCTCACCGGCCGCTTGGGCCAGTGGTCTGCATCAGCCCCTGGAACTTTCCTCTGGCCATTTTCACCGGGCAGGTGGCTGCGGCCCTCGTGGCAGGCAATGCGGTGATCGCCAAGCCAGCAGGCGTCACGCCTCTGATCGCCCACGAAAGCGTGAGAATCCTGCATGAGGCAGGGATTCCCCAAGGCGCCTTGCAGTTTGCCCCGGGCAGTGGCCGCATGGGAGCGGCACTGATTGCGTCACCGCACGTCTGTGGCGTGATGTTTACTGGCTCCACCGAAGTGGCGCGCCTCATTCAGGCCCAACTGAGTGAGCGGTTGTCACCGCAAGGCAGGCCCATTCCCTTTATCGCTGAAACCGGTGGGCAGAATGGCATGATTGTCGACTCTTCCGCGCTCGCAGAACAGGTTGTGGCCGACGTCATCACGTCTGCCTTCGACAGCGCCGGGCAGCGGTGCTCCGCGTTGCGCGTTCTGTGTCTGCAAGAAGATGTGGCAGACCGCACGCTCACCATGCTGAAGGGCGCGCTGCACGAACTTTCCATCGGAAACACAGACCGACTCTGTATTGACATCGGGCCTGTGATCAATGATGCGGCGCAGAACGAAATCAACCAGCACATCGCCCGCATGCAGGAAGCGGGCGGGCGAATTGAACAGTTGCCATTGCCGGAGACAGCCCGGCGGGGCACATTTGTACCACCGACCATCATCGAAATCGGTTCGATTTCCGAACTCAAGCGCGAAGTTTTTGGCCCGGTGTTGCATGTGCTTCGCTACGCACGGGAAAATCTTGATGCACTCATCGATGAGATCAACCATACGGGGTACGGCCTCACTTTTGGATTGCATACGCGGCTTGATGAGACCATTGCCCATGTCACCGACCGGGTGAAGGCTGGCAATCTTTATGTGAACCGCAACATGATCGGCGCTGTCGTCGGAGTTCAACCATTTGGCGGAAGAGGGCTGTCAGGTACCGGGCCAAAGGCAGGCGGACCGCTTTACCTTGGCCGACTGGTGCAGCGCGCTCCAGTACCGTCACAGAACACGTCCTTGCATGCTGATCCTGCCTTGCGGGATTTTGCCGTCTGGCTCGGTCAGAAGGGGTACAACGCGGAAGCTGCCGCAGCGCGCGAACTGATGGGGATCTCCGCGTTGGGCGCCGTCCGGGAACTGTCCGGCCCTGTTGGTGAGCGCAATCTCCATGCGCTGCACCCCCGAGGCCGCATTCTGCTGCTGCCTCAGACTACGGCCGGTCTGTTCCGGCAGATGGCAGCAGTCCTGGCCACAGGCAACAGCGCTGTCATCGGCACGGCAGACGGCTTTGCAAACCAGATTGCCGCTCTGCCAGGCACAATTGCGGCGCGCATCATCCTGCAGGCAAACTGGCGTGAACATGGTCCCTATGCCGGTGCCCTGATAGAAGGTGACGGTGATCGCACCCGAATACTGAACAAGGCAATTGCGGAGTTGGAGGGGCCGCTGGTTCTGGTCCAGTCTGCAACGTCAGAAGAACTACAGACCGACAACGAGGCCTATTGCCTCAACTGGCTGCTGGAGGAAGTCTCAACATCCATCAATACGGCGGCCGCTGGCGGAAATGCCAGCCTGATGGCGATTGGCTGAAAGGTTTGCATGACAACAGGCAAGCCAGTGGCGAGAACGACACTGGTTGTCCGCAATCCATTTGACAGGGCCGACGGCTGCATTTCCGCAAAGCCTCGTCCGGCGCGCGCACCGGCTGCGCATCTGATCAGAGAGAGCCGTTCATGAAGTACTTCAAGACCGCACGGACTCATCTGGTTTGGCGTACATGTGTGAACGCCCTTCCCTCCAGGCTTTCCGGACCGTCTTCTTCCGGTTCTTCTCCGGTGCTGACTGCGCCCTGAAACCAGCCGGACTCACATGAGGCAATATCATCACATGAGGCAATATCAGTGTTTCAAGTGGCGTTGTGCGCGCTTGAATAGCATTGAGCGTGCGTGACTCTCGTCTCAACCTGTCTCGCGGAGTTGACGTGCCAAATCTTCCATCACCCGCCGGGCCTCCAGCCGCAAAGCAGGTTCTGTGGCCGCCAGCAAAGTCACGCGGTCGAATGTGCCGGGATTGTCCGCGATGGATTTGCGCAACGCCTTGCCAAAGGCGAGGCGCAGTTCAGTGCCAATATTGAATTTCTTGACCCGCGTCTGAGAGGCCAGAAGCTGCCGTGTTGCAACGGGTATGCCGCTGCCGCCATGAAGAACGAGGGGCACAGTGGTCACCGCCTCGATGGCGGCCAGTGATGCCATGTCGATGATTGCCTGTTGCTCAGTCTGAAGATGCAGGTTTCCAACTGAAATGGCGAGGGCGTCAACGCCCGTGTCACGCGCGAAGATCTCGGCTTCGTCAGGTGATGTATGGGCAGAGGCCGCACCGCCACTGTACCCTACAACCCCCACTTCGCCTTCAACTGATATGCCATGCGGCCTTGCGAGCTTCACCACGTTGCGGGTCAAAGCGATGTTTTCGGCCAGTGGCAACATGGAGCCGTCAATCATCAAGGACGTAAAACCACAGTCCATTCCTTCGCGGCACTCATCGACAGTCTTGGCATGGTCAATGTGACACACCACGGGAACCGCTGCTTGTTCCGCGAGGTGACGAAACATCCTGCCGAGGATTGCAACAGGCGTGTGCTTGCGGCACCCTGGCCCTGCCTGGAGGATGACCGGAAGCCGTGCCTCTTCCGCCGCCGCAACATAGGCCCGTGCATCCTCCCATCCCAGCACAACGAGCCCGGCAACGGCATAGTGGCCGACAAGGGCAGGGCGCAGCACATCATTCAGTGTTGCGACTGTCATTTGAACTTGGCAATCATGTCTTTGATGCCGGGTATGGTTTCGACCTGATAGGCATGGGTGGGCTGGAAGAACTGCACAAGCGAACGCTGGCTCATGCCACCGAGGATGGTGAAGTAGTACATCTCGTAGCCAGGTGCGGCCACGCAAGGGTGATAGCCTTTTTCAAGCACCACCGTGGAACCATCCACGAGATGATAGGCATCGCCAACCTTGCCATCTTCCTTCTGCACCAGTTGCAGGCCAAAACCATGTTTGGGGCGGAAGCGGAAACTGTAGGTTTCGTCGTGCCGTGTTTCGAGGGGCAGTCGGTCGGTGTCATGCTTGTGCGGCGGGAAACCCGACCAGCCGCCCTGCCCGACAGTGAAGAGTTCTGACACCAACAAACGCCCGACACGGCCATGATACTTGGTGCCGAGGATATGCTTGATCTTGCGGTGGGTCTTTGTGTCGTCGGAGCCATACTGAATCTTGTCGATATCAGCAGTTCGCACGGCGAAGGGCGTCAGTTCGCCATCAAAGCGCGCGCCTGCCACAAACACTTCCGCCTTGTCTGAAGTGCAGGTCATCCGCACCTTCGCTGCAACAGGCGCATAGACGCCTTCTGGCTCCCCGTCCCAGACATCTGACCCGCGCTGACCGATGGCGTTGAAGGTCTCGCCACCGACTGTCACGTCAACGGTGCCGGTGGCGGGTACGATGGCGGTCTCATAACCCGGCACCTGATACACGAAGCTTTGCCCGGCGGTGAGTTTTACAATGTTGAAGTAGTTCAGCGGCACACGGGCATCATCAACATCGATGATCGGCCTGTTGTGATTGTCATGGGGCGGAATATGCATCAGTGTTGAATCCTATATTCGTCCGGCTTTGCATGAAACAGCTGACCTCGTCGGCATCAGGCATGGCGGGCGCACAGCCCACCTTTGTCACCACGATGGCGGCCATGGCTGCACCTCTCCGGACAGCACCGGGCACATCGGCACCCGCTGCAAGCCCAGCCAGGAACCCACCCATGAAACCATCTCCCGCGCCCGTCGGCTTGAGGGCTTTCACCCGGAAGACAGGCACGTCAAACCGCGCACCATCAGCAAAGGCGATGCAACCATTTTCACCCATCTTGTGCACAACAATGCGCCCGGGCTCCCGGGCCAGGTCCTCGGCGTGCCGCACACTGTCACCGTCGCCTGCCAGCACGGTGAATTCATCGTCATTGCCGACAATGATGCCGCAGTGCTCGGCGGCGCGTGAACATACCTGCCGCGCCTCTTGCTTCGAGACCCAGGAATAGGGCCGGTAGTCGATGTCAATAACGGTGACGAGCCCTGCGACCTTTGCCCGTTCCAGGACCTTGAGCGTGGCGCTGCGCGACGGTTCACGGGCCAGTGCCGTGCCTGTGACAATCACGGCGCAAAATGCGCTGTAGTCGATGATACTTGCATCATTCTCGCTGACTTCAAAGTCGGCGGCACCATTGCGGTAGATGACGGACTGGCAATTTTCGGCCCGCGTTTCAACAACGGCGAGTGAATTGCGGGCCTCACCGCCAACAGTCCTGAGATAAGCCGTGTCGACGCCATAGCCCACAAGTGCATTCCGTGTGTAGCGCCCCACAGCGTCATTGGACACGGCGGTGAACAGGCTGCTGTGCCCGCCTTGCCGAACAATCGCAACAGCGATGTTGGCCGCAGAGCCGCCGAGTGCCGGGAAAAATCCCCTGGCATTCTCGATTTCGGTGCCGGGTGGTTCGGCGTAGAGATCGAGTCCCGCGCGCCCCACGACAAGAAAACGGTTCTCGCGCAAGCGTGCAAGCATGGCTAAACGCCCGCCCGCTGGCGCGCGCGGCCGCGCTCAACATCGTCATGGGCCGCAAGAACTTCCTCGCGCATGGACACCGAAGGTGTACCGATTTCCCACCAGGTGTGACCTTCCTTGGTCCAGCCTTCATGGGCGTCCACCTTGAGGCTGATGACATAAGTCTTCCCGGATTTCTGCGCCCGCCCAAAGGCCTGCTTCAGTGCCTCGATGGAATGAACCTCCTCGGCCGCAGCGCCCATGGTGCGGGCATGGGTTGCGAAGTCCACGGCAAAAGGTTCACCTTCGATGTTGCAGTCGGCAATCAGGTTGTTGAAGGACACATTGCCGGTGTTGTTCTGCAGCTTGTTGATGACGGCAAAGCCGCCATTGTCACACACAATGATGATCAGTTTCCGGCCGTTGAGCACCGAAGAGTAGATGTCGGAGTTCATCATCAGGTAGGAGCCGTCGCCCGTGAACACGATGGTATCGCGTTCGGGTTCGGTTTCCATCTGTGCGATGCGCGCCCCCCAGCCGCCGGCGATTTCGTAGCCCATGCAGGAATAGCCAAACTCGATGTCAACCGTACCGACAGAAAGGGTGCGCCAGTTGGCGGCCACTTCGGCAGGCAAGCCACCAGCTGCTGCAACGATCCGGTCCCGCGGATCGCAGAGGGTGTTGATGGCACCAATCACTTGCGCATACGACATGGGCCGGTTGGACCCTTCTCCCGTCTTCGGTGAGATGTTTGCATCGACATAGGCATTCCATGCCCCGCGTTCGTTGCTGGCTGCTATCACCCAGGCGTCGCTGGAGCGGAAACCACCCAAAGCGGCCGACAGGTTTCTCAGCGAAAGAAGCGCATCGCCGACGATCGGGGTGGACATGTGCTTGGTGGCATCATGGCGGCCCACATTGATGGTGATGATCCGTGCGCCGCGGTCAAAGGCGGTCCATGAGCCCGTGGTGAAATCCTGCAATCGCGTGCCCACAGCAAGAATGCAATCAGCCTGCGCCGCGATGGTGTTGGCGGAGTTTGATCCCGTGACACCGATGGGGCCGATGTTGAGGGCATGGCCATGCACGATGTTGGCGCGGCCCGCGATGGTTTCCACCACTGGAATATTGTGCTGTTCGGCAAAGCCGAGCAGTTCTTCCGAAGCACTCGAATACTGCACGCCACCACCCGCGATGATGACCGGGCGGCTTGCCGTCTTGAGCAGGGCAGCGGCGTTCCGCACCTCCAGGTCATCTGGTGCCTGACGGCGGATGTGATGGATGCGCTCTGCAAAGAACTCCTCCGGAAAATCAATGCTCCAACCCTGCACATCCTGCGGCAGGCCGAGGAACACCGGGCCGCAATCAGCGGGGTCCAGCATGGTGGCAATAGCGCGGGGTAGGGATTGAATGATTTGTGCGGGATGGGTGATGCGGTCCCAGTAGCGGGTGACACTCTTGAAAGCGTCATTCACGCTCAGCGTCGGGTCACCGAAGTGCTCAACCTGCTGCAAGACCGGATCGGGCAGGCGCGTGGCGTAGGTGTCGCCACAGAGGAACAGGATGGGCAGGCGGTTGGTGTGGGCCACGGCTGCGGCTGTCAGCATGTTTGTTGTGCCGGGTCCTGCCGAGGCTGTGGCAAACATGAATTTGTGGCGCAACTTCTGCTTGGCATAGGCCACGGCAGCCAGCGCCATGGACTGCTCATTCTGACCGCGCCACAAAGGCAGCTCTTTCCTGTATTCGTACAGTGCCTCGCCCAGGCAGATGACATTGCCGTGGCCGAAAATGCCAAAGCCGCCGCCGCACAGCCGTTGCTTTACGCCGTCAATCTCGATGAACTGGTTGGCAAGATGCCGGACGATAGCCTGCGCCGTGGTCAAGTGGAGGGTGCGGGGAAGGTTGGCCATGGTAAAACTCCAGACGTCTTGACGGAGCATGATAGTTCGTGCTTACTCGGTTTGCAAGCGCTTGCAAAATGAGGGAGTCCGGTGGCGGAAATCGGGATTGGAATTGTGGGCGGCGGTTACATGGGCAAGGCCCATGCCGTGGCCATGGCTGCCGTTGGCGCGGTGTTCGACGCGGCGCTCCGTCCATCGTTGGAAATGATTTGCACCACCACGGAGTCCGGCGCTGCCCACAAGGCGCGCCAGTTCGGTTTCAAGAGCTCAACTGCCGACTGGCGCAAACTGGTCGATGACCCGGCGGTGCGGGCCCTTGTCATCGCCAGTCCGCAGGAGACACACCACGATATTGCACTGGCGGCCTTTGCGAGGGGCAAGCATGTGTTGTGCGAAAAGCCGCTGGGCCTTGGCCTTGAACAGTCCCGTGCCATGGTAGAGGCTGCCGAGAGAAGCGGCTGCATCCACATGGTTGGCTTCAACTACATCCGCACACCCGCCTCGCAACTGGCGCGGCAAATCATTGCGCGCGGCGAGATTGGAGACATCACCTTCCTGCGCGCCGAACACACAGAAGACTTTCTTGCCGATGCATCTCAGCCGGGAGACTGGCGCACGCAAGGTCGCGCCAATGGCAACATGGGTGACTTGGCACCCCATATCATCAACGCGGCTCTCGCATTGGCGGGGCCGATCACGTCGCTTGTCGCCGACATCGCTACCGTCCATGCCGCGCGGGGTGGGCTGCCCGTCACCAATGACGATCAAAGTGCCATCATGTGCCGCTTTGCGAGTGGTGCCATGGGGCAGCTTTTTGTGAGCCGTATCGCCACGGGCCGCAAGATGGGTTACGCCTACGAAATTTATGGCACCAAGGGCTCGATCCGCTTCGATCAGGAAGACCAGAATGCGGTGTGGCTTTACCGCGCCCAGGGGCCGGAGGAGCGCCGCGGCTTCGCCAAGATCCTTACCGGTCCATTGCATCCTGACTACAAGCCCTTCTGCCTCGGGCCGGGCCATGGCACCGGATACCAGGACCAGATCATCATTGAAGCGCGTGATTTTCTGCAAGCCATCCACGAGGGCAAGTCAAGCTGGCCCACCTTCCGCGACGGCATGCAGGTGAACCAGATCATCGAGGCGGGCTGGCGCTCCCACGAGGGGCGTTGCTGGGTGAACATTGAAGGCGTGTGAGAAACAAACATGAGCATGAGAATTGGCAATGCCCCTTGTTCCTGGGGCGTGGAATTTGCGGATGATCCGCGCAACCCGTCATGGACCCGCGTGCTCGATGAATGCAAGGCGGCTGGCTATGATGGCATCGAACTGGGCCCCATCGGCTTCATGCCGGAAGACCCGAACCAGCTGGGAGATGCACTGGCTACTCGCGGACTGGCACTGATTGGCGGCGTGGTCTTCCGGCCATTTCATGATCCCGCAAAGTGGGATGAGGTGAAGCATGCTGCCGTCCGCACCTGCAAGTCGCTGGCGGCCCATGGTGCAAGACATCTGGTTCTGATCGATTCCATTTCACCACGTCGCGCCACCACGGCAGGACGGCCTGCCGAGGCCGAGCAGATGTCAAAAGCGGAGTGGGATAACTTCATCTCGCGCTTCCGCGATGTCTCACGCATGGGCAGCGAGGAGTACGGCCTCACCGTATCTCTTCACCCGCATGCGGCAGGATTCATGGACTTTGAGGTGGAAGTGGAACGTCTCCTGTGGGAGATAGAGCCTGCCCTGCTGCGACTTTGCCTTGATACCGGTCATTCGAACTATGCCGGGCTTGATCCAGTATCCTTCATGAAGCGCCATCGTGAGCGGTTGGCCTATGTCCACTTCAAGGACATTGATCCTGCGGTTCGTGCAGATGTGGTGGCAAAGCGCACGGATTTCTACACGGCCTGCGGCCAGGGCATCTTCTGCAACCTGGGCAAAGGCATGACGGATTTCCATGCCGTGCGGCAGTTGTTGCTTGAGACGGGTTATGACGGCTGGTGCACTGTGGAACAGGATTGCGACCCCACTGGACCCACAAGCCCCGTGGATGATGCGCGCGCCAACCGCGCTTATCTCAAGACAATCGGTTTCTGAGTTCGGAGTTTTGTCATGACACGTTTGACCTGGGGGATGATTGGCGGCGGCGAAGGCAGCCAGATCGGCCCTGTGCACCGGATCGCATCGGCGCTTGATGCACGCTTTGACTTCACGGCCGGCGCCCTCGATGCCGATCCTGCGAAGGGCCGTGATTTTGCCCGACGCCTCGGCATTCCCGCTGACCGTGCCTATGGTGACTGGCAGGAAATGCTGGCAGCAGAGAAGAACCGCAAGGACAAACTCGACCTTGTTACGGTCGCCACGCCCAATTCCACCCACTACGCCATCACCAAGGGTTTCCTCGAAGCGGGCATCAACGTGCTGTGTGAAAAGCCGATGACGGTGACGGTGGATGAGGCCGAAGACATTGCGGCCACGGCCAAGCGCAAAGGCGCGATTTGCGCCGTCAACTATGGCTATACCGGTTACGCCCTTGTGCGTCACATGCGGGCGATGGTTGCGCGCGGTGACCTTGGCAAGGTGCGGCTTGCCGTTGTGGAGTTCTCGCACGGCTTTCACGCTGATGCGGCGGATGCAGAAAATCCGCGCATGCGCTGGCGCTATGATCCTGCGCAGGCCGGGATCTCCGGCCAGTTTGCTGATTGCGGCATCCACGCCCTGCACATGGCAAGTTTTGTCACGGGCCAGAATGCGCGCGAACTCTCGGCGGATTTTGTTTCAGCCATCGACAGCCGAAAGCTTGAGGATGATGCGATGGTCAATGTACGCATGGACGGCGGCACCACGGTGCGCCTGTGGACCAGTTCCGTGGCCGTGGGCAGCTTCCATGGCTTCAACATCCGTGTGTTCGGCGAGAAGGGCGGTCTGCGCTGGGCCCAGCAATGGCCGGACCAGTTGCACTGGACACCGCTGAATGGACGCACGGAAATCATCGAACGCGGCATGGGTGGGCTTTCACCTGATGCCGAGCGCGCCACCCGCATTGCCGCCGGCCATTCCGAAGGCATGCTTGTAGCCTTTGCCAATATCTATGCGGACCTGGCCGATGTGATCGCTGCCCGCCGGTTGGGTACGGCGCCCAGCCCTCATGCGTTGCATGTGCCCACCGCCATTGACGGCCTGCGCTCCATCGCTGCCATCAAGGCCGCCGTGGACTCGGTCAGCGCCGGAGGACAGTGGACCGACGCGCGCCCGCCCAGCTTGCGCGGCTAGCGCTTTCGCAAGGTTCCTCGCAGAACCGCTTCACAGGCAAAGAGTTGCGGTTTGGGCTGAAGAGCTGGGTGTTCCACCAATTGAATGGCCCGCTCCACGGCAGTCACGATGATGTCAGCGATCGGCTGTCGGATGGTGGAGAGGTCATAGGCCGCCCAAGACGCCATGGCGATGTCATTGAAGCCGAGAATGCCAATGTCACGTGGCACCTTCCGGCCCGCGTCCCGGCAGGCATCCAGCGCGCCCATCGCCAGAATGTCGTCGCCACAAAACACCGCGTCAACGGTGTGTGCTGCCAGCAGGTCCGTCATTTCTTGCCGGCCTGCGTCATGAGAATAGCTCCCGGCAAAGACTTCAGCCACGGGCAACAGGCCCTTGGCTTTCAAACCGGTGAGGAAACCCTTCCGCCGGTCAAGGGTGGAACTTGCAGTGCGGGGACCGCCGAGAAAGGCAATGTTGCGGTATCCGTGATCAAGCAATGTCTGTGCGGCGCTTCGCCCGCCCTGCATATTGTCCGCGCCCACCACATGTAACGCCGATTGGGGGGATGCCTTGCCAAAAGCATGGACCAGCGGAATCCGCGCCGCGACACAACTGTCAACGAAGGATTTCGATACGGTTGATGATGCGATGATGACGGCATCCACGTTGTACTGCCGCAACATGGCCACTGCTTTTTTCGGATCGGAATTGCCGGAGAGATTGACCAGCAGCGGGCGCAGGCCATGGTCTTGCAGTCGGCGCGTGAACAGGTCGAAAATTTCCATGAAGGCCGGGTTGTCGAAATTGTTGGAGACAAGGCCAATCAGTTCCGTCCGTCCGGTCATCAGGCTGCGTGCGAGGACGTTGGGTTGGTAGCCCAATGCGTCTGCTGCCTTCATCACCTTCGCGCGGGTGCGGGACGAGGCGCTCGCGCCGGGCGTAAAGGCGCGGGACACGGCGGAGATTGATACACCTGCCAAGTCCGCGACCTGTTGCGCAGTCACATGTCTCGGTTTGGCGGCAAACCTGTTCTTCACACTATCCACGACACATCCAACAATCGTCCGGGGCAGTCTGAACCCCCTGTCGACTTGTCCTGTTCAATTCCCGCTGTCAACATGTGGTTGGTATTGTGGGTGTCGCGTGAGTGTCCCGACGCGAAGCGAATCAGCCGTAGACAATGGAGACGTGGACTGCGTTTCGGGACCAATACAGCATGGTCATTTCCAGGTGAGCATGTGGTACGGTCTCAAGGCAGTATTTGACCAAGTTGCTACAGCAACACCAAACGGCCACGCACCGCGCAGGAAACCGTAGGTCGACCCGTGTCCACAGGCAAGAGCGAAGGCCAGCACAAACCAGTGGCTGCTTGCTTCAAGC
>ERZ1645187.32-NODE-32-length-127436-cov-22.122554_pt1 | contig 127436 bp, 124 predicted proteins | sample MGYA00575352_ERZ1645187 | MGnify/ENA primary metagenome ERZ1645187 (study PRJEB40837, sample SAMN11349314) | freshwater sediment metagenome | isolation source: river sediment | host: Sediment | place: India: Wazaribad , New Delhi | collected 2017-02-21 ...
GCCGAAGGCGAGACTCGAACTCGCACGACCGTGGGCCACTACCCCCTCAAGATAGCGTGTCTACCAATTCCACCACTTCGGCACTGCAGAACTGTTATTGTTTCGGTTTCTGCCCGGGTTGGGGCAGGCTCGGTGTTTCGGCCTGCCTGTCCGCCGCCGCGGGCAGGGCGACCGCATTTTCCTTGGCGGGCGCCTGTTGTTCCTGGCCGGCCACCTCACTCATCACCGAGCCGGAACTTTTGTGCGCTGAAATATACGCCAAACTCACCGAGGTGCCCATGAACACAATGGCCGCCAGGGTGGTAATCTTGTTGAGCAGCGGCACCGGTCCTTCCGTCCCGAAAAGCGATTGACTGGATCCGCCGAACGAGGCGCCGATGTCCGCACCTTTCCCGTGCTGCAGCAGGACGATGCAGATCAGGAACAGGCTGACCAGTACGTGAACAACAATAAGCAGGGTCGTCATCGAAAATGAACAATCCTTTCAAACGAGGCCGCTTTCAATGCGGCACCGCCGACCAGCGCGCCATCGATATCCGGCTGCGCCATGAGAGCATCAATATTATCAGGTTTAACCGAGCCACCATACAGTATTCGAACCGATTCGGCAATGTTTTTTTTGTACATTTGCACCAGCAGGCTGCGCAGGAAACGATGCGCCTCCTGCGCCTGTTCCGTGGTGGCCGTTTTACCGGTGCCGATGGCCCACACCGGTTCATAGGCGAGCACCACCCGGTCGGCCTGCGCCGCGTCCACGCCGTTCAGGCCGCCCCGCAGTTGAGCCTCGAGTACGGCAAAGGTTCGCTCCGCCTCGCGTTCCTCCAGGGTTTCACCAATGCACAGAACCGGCGTCAGGCCCGCAGCGAGCGCACCCAGGAGACGGCGGTTGATCATGGCATCGTCCTCGCCGAAGATCTGGCGCCGCTCGGAGTGGCCGACAATGGCCATGTCCACGCCGAGGTCGGTGAGCATGGGCGGAGCGACCTCGCCGGTGAAAGCCCCTTCCCGTTCCCAGGCGACATTCTGCGCCCCCACGCGCAGCCCCGATCCTCTGACCGCCTCGGTCACCGCCGCCAGGGCGGTGAAAGCGGGCGCGATCATCACCTCGCGGTCCGTGCAGTGGCCGCAACTCGACGCCAGGGCGCGGGCCAGAGCGACCGCCTCGCCGAGCGACAGGTGCATTTTCCAGTTTCCGGCCAGCAATGGTCGCCTGCTCATGGTTTCCTCCTGTTTCCCGTGGGTTGTTCGCTGCCCAGGCCGCTTTGGCTCAGTCGAGCGCCTTGATGCCGGGCAGTTCCTTGCCCTCCATCAGCATGAGAAAGGCGCCGCCGCCGGTGGACATGTAGCTGATATTCTCCGCTTCGCCCGACTGTTTGACCGCGGCGTTGGAGTCCCCGCCGCCGGTAACGCTCAACGCGTGCGAACTGGCCACGGTGTGCGCCAGGGCCATGGTGCCGCGGGCATAGGCGTCCATTTCAAAGGCGCCCATGGGGCCGTTCCAGACAATGGTTTTCGCGTCGGCCAGGGCCTCGTTGAAGAGAACCACCGAGGCGGGTCCGATGTCCAGGGCCATCCAGTTGTCGGGAATATCCTGGATTGTCACCTGTTTGCTGACCGCATCGGGGGCGAAACGGTCCGCGGCGATCACGTCCACCGGCAGATAGACCTTGATGCCCTGCGCACGCGCCTGGACGAGCAGTTGCCGTGCGGTCTCCAGCAGGTCGTCCTCGACCTTGGAGGCGCCGACGTTGTACCCCTGGCTCTTGAGAAAGGTGTTGGCCATGGCGCCGCCAATGATCATCCGGTCGACCCGGCCGAGCATGTTCTGCAGGGCCTCGAGTTTGCCGGAGACCTTGGCCCCGCCGACTATGGCGACCAGGGGCCGCTGCGGCGTACCGATGGCCCGCTGGAAATATTCCATCTCCTTCTGCAGCAGGAATCCGGCCGCCTTCTCGGGGACATGGGCGGTGACCCCGACCACCGAGGCATGCGCCCGGTGGGAAACGGCAAAGGCATCGTTGACGTACACGTCCGCCACCGCCGCGAGTTGGCGCGAAAACGCCGCATCGTTTTTTTCCTCCTCCGGGTGGAACCGGAGATTTTCGAGCATGAGGCAGTCACCGTCCTTGAGCGCCGCCACCGCCGCCGCCACCTCATCGCCGATGCAGTCCGGAGCGAGCGGAACCGGCCGGCCGAGCATCTCGGCGGTCAGGGCCGCCACCGGTGCGAGCGAAAATTTCTCCACCCGCTGGCCCTTCGGCCGCCCCATGTGGGTGCAGATGATCACCCGGGCCCGTTGTTCCACCAGGTAGCGCAGGGTCGGCAGGGCGGTGCGGATGCGCAGGTCATCGGTAATCTCGCCGCTTTCGTTCATGGGCACGTTGAAATCCACCCGCACCAGCACCCGCTTGCCAGCCAGTTCCAGCTCTTTCAATGTTTTCATGCCAATTCTCCCTTTGTTCCGGTCAAATCGCGGCAATACTGGACCGCGTCCTCCGCCGGCCGGCAGTAATAGTTCTTGCGCACCCCTGTCCGCACGAAGCCGGACCGCTCGTAGAGCCGGCGCGCACCCTCATTGGAACTCCGCACCTCGAGAAAACAACTGCTGAACCCGTCCCGCTCCAGGTGATCCAGCGCCCGGCGGAGAAGCGCCCTGCCGATGCCGGCGCCCCGTGACTCGGGTTCCACCGCCAGGCGCAGCAACTCGCATTCCGGTCGGCAGGTGCGGAAAAAGGCGTATCCCTGCACCCGGCCTTCCGCTGTCGCCACCCAGCCGGCGCTGTTGGCGACCCGCAGTTCCGCAGCGACCGCGATCGCGCTCCACGGGTCGGGCATGGACCGGTGTTCGATGCGCAGCACCTCGTCCAGGTCGGCCGGCCGCGCCTGGCGAACCCTCACACCATCCGCTCGGCGATGGAGGCGGTCAACTCGCCGAGCATGTTGGTGTAGCTGCCGAGTTCGTTGTCATACCAGCCGTAGATGACCGCCTGGGTGAGAGGCACCTCGAGGATCGGCGGGGTGGAACCGGCGTCGAACTTGAAGTTTTTCAGGCTCTGCAGATCGACCTTGATGGTGGCGGTGCGCGTGTGGGTCTCGGTCGACTCGATGGTCACCGCGGCCCGCGGCACGCCGATGATGTCCGAGGACACGTTCTGCTCGGTCGAATAGATGAGGTACGGGCTGGTCTTGGCATATTCCTCGTAGATCGAGTTGAGCAGGGTACGCTTGATCGGATTCTCCAGTTCGTCCTGCAGATTGAGCACGAGCACGATGAGCGAGCCGGTGGTGGTCGGGATGCGCACCGACTCGGCGATGAAGCCGATGGACTTCATTTCCGGGATGACCAGCCCAAGGGCCTTGGCGGCGCCGGTGGTGGTGAGGATGATGTTGTTGAGGATGGAGCGATTCTTGCGCAGGTCGCTGGCGCCGGCGCCGGGAAGCCGGTCCAGCACCTCCTGGGAACCTGTGGCGGCATGCACCGTCACCATGGAGGCGGAAAGCATCTTCGAGGCCCCGAAATGGTCGAGCAGCGGCTTGATCATGTAGGAGAGACAGGTGGTCGTGCAGGAGGCTGCGGAGATGATGCTGTGGCGGGCCGGGTCGTAGTCGTCGTCGTTGATGCCCATGACCGTGGTCAGGGCATCCTCCGGCATGTCCAGCCCCTTGGCCTGAATCTTGAAAGGGGCGGACACGATAACCTTCTCCGCTCCGGCCTGCAGGTGGCCGCGCACCGAGCCCCTGCCCTCGGCCGGGTCGGCGGTCGGATCCTTGAAGGCACCGGTGGAATCGACCACCAGGCGGACCTGGTTGGCCTGCCATTCGATGTCCTTGGGGTTGCGCGCCTTGCGCAGAAAGGTGACCGGCACGCCGTTGATGGTCATGCTGCCCCTGGCTTCATCAAGGTTCTCGATCACCCGCCCGCCCTTGTGGCCGTGCAGGTACATGCTCAAGCGGCCGTAGGTGGAGTCCTTTTCGATGGACGAGGCGATGCTCTCGATGCCGGCGCCGACGTTTCTTCCCAGATTGACCACGATTTCCGAAAAGAACTGCCGTGAGACATGGTGCCACAACGATAATTTGCCGATCCTGCCAAGGCCGTTTATCCCGAGTTTCATAACGGTGCTCTCCTCTCGTTAGGGTTGGGAAGGTGGTCGATCGCTGAAAAAAGCGGGGTCGCCGCCTGGTATGACATTGCAACGAACATCATTGCTTTTCTGAACAATGGTAATAGTGTAGCAAAATTCGCGGTCGACCGGTAGCACAACCTCGGCCGGGCGGCAAAAAGCCCGCCCGGAGCGCGGTCCCGTCCAGATCGATACGATTGATTATCATACCTGATCCTGATCAGGAAGGCCACTTTCGCGCGGCGTCCGCATCGTCTTTCAACCACCGGCTGCCGCCAGGCCGAAGAAGGCCTGTCAGCCTCTGTTTTCGTCCTCAATCACGCTCATGCGATTACCGGAATTCAGGCAGCCTGCCGTGCTCATCCGGCGCTACCAGCGCTTTCTTGCCGACGTCCGCCTGGCGGGCGGCCAGATCCTCACCGTGCACTGCCCCAATTCCGGTTCCATGCTGGGCTGCTCCACCCCGGGCAGCCCGGTGATCATCAGCCGGTCGGACAACCGGGGGCGAAAATACCCGTGGACGCTTGAAATGGTGCAGGAGCAAGGCGTGTGGATCGGCGTGCACACCGGCCGGACCAACGGTCTGGTGCGGGAGGCGCTGGAAAACGGGGTGATCGACGACTTCGGCGGCGTTGTCGCCATCACCCCTGAGGTGGTGGTGTCCGCCAGAAGCCGGCTGGATTTCCTGATTGAAACAGACCGGGGGCAGGTCTATGTTGAAGTGAAAAACTGCTCGCTGGCAGAGCATCGTACGGCCCTTTTCCCGGACGCGGTGACCACCCGCGGGGCGAAACACATCGCCGAACTCGTCCACTTGCGCGAGGCCGGCTTCGGCGCCGCGGTCGTGTTCTGCGTGCAGCGTGGCGATGCCGACCGCTGCAGGCCGGCGGCACGGATCGATCCGGCCTATGCCCGGGCGGTCGCCTCGGCCGCGGCCTGCGGCGTGAGGTTTTTGGCCTACCGGGCCGAGGTCGGGCCTGAAGCCATCACCATAACCCGACAAATTCCCTTCCAACCCGAACCTTCCGACACTGACCATGCATGATCAACAAGCGGTCGTCCTGCTGAGCGGCGGCCTCGATTCGACCACGGTCCTCGCCGTTGCCCGGGCGGCGGGCTTTGCCTGCAACTGCCTGAGTTTCCAGTACGGCCAGCGCCAGCGGATCGAACTCGACCGCGCCCGGGAGATCGCCGCCCGCTGCGGAGCCCGCCGCCATCTCATCCTCCGCGTCGACCTGGACGCCATCGGCGGCTCCGCCCTGACCGGCAGCGAGCCCGTGCCCAAGGACCGTCTCCCTTCGGCAGACCCGGACGACATCCCGGTCACCTATGTGCCCGGCCGCAACATCATCTTCCTGGCCCACGCCCTCTCCTGGGCCGAGGTTCTGGGCGCCGCCGACATTTTTCTCGGCATCAACGCGGTGGACTACAGCGGCTATCCCGACTGTCGACCGGAGTTTCTCCTCGCCTTCGAGCGCATGGCCAACCTCGGCACCCGGGCCGGCGCCACCGGCCGCCCCTTTCGCTTCCACGCACCGCTCGTGCACCTGAGCAAAAAGGAGATCATTCTCAAGGGAAGGGAGTTGGGCGTGGACTACGCCCTGACGCACAGCTGTTACGATCCGGCAGGCGAACTGGCCTGCGGCCGCTGCGACGCCTGCCGTCTGCGACTGCAGGGATTCAGGGACGCGGGCCTGACCGATCCGGCCCGCTATGTGGACAAGGAAGGGTGACGCGGGGGGAGGGGGAATTTCTCAACCGGGCAGACGGTACCGGACCTCGCCGCCGACCATGGTCAGCACGGCCCGACCCTTGAGCCGCCAGCCGAGAAACGGGGTGTTGCGGCTCTTGGAGACGACCTGGTCGGCGGTGTAGACGAACTCGCGCTCCGGGTCGATGATGGTCACGTCCGCCACCGCGCCCGGAGCGAGGTTGCCTCCCTCCAGGCCGAGAATGGCGGCCGGGTTCACCGCCATCAGCGCCACCACCCGGCCCGGGTCCAAAACCCCGTCGCGCACCAGGGCCAGGGCCAGGGGCACGGCCGTTTCCAGGCCGATGATGCCGTTGGCCGCGGTATCGAACTCGGTCTCCTTCTCGAGAATCGAATGGGGGGCATGGTCCGTGGCGATGGCATCCAGGGTACCGTCAGCAAGGGCTGCGCGCACCGCCTCGCGGTCGGCCGCCGAGCGCAGGGGCGGATTCATCTTGGCGTTGGTGTCGTAGCCGATGACCGCCTCGTCCGTCAGGGTGAAATAGTGCGGCGCGGTCTCGGCGGTGACGCGAACGCCGCGCGCCTTGGCGGCCCGGATCAGGTCGATGGAGGCGGCGGCGCTCACGTGGGCGATGTGCACCCGCTGGCCGGTGAACTCGGCCAGGGCGATCTCGCGGTAGACCATGATCGACTCGGCCGCGGTTGGGATGCCTTTCAGCCCGAGTTGGGTGGACACCACGCCTTCGTTCATGACTCCGCTGGCCAGGGCGCGGTCCTCGCTGTGGCTGATCACCACCAGATCGAAGTCGCCGGCATATTCCAGCGCCCGGCGCATCAGTTGGCTGTGCTCCACCGGCCGGCCGTCATCGGTCACGGCGACCGCACCGGCCGCCCGCAACTCCCCGAACTCGGCCAGTTGGTGCCCCTCGCTGCCCTTGCTCACCGCGCCCACCGGATACACCCGCACCGCGGCCTGCGCGGCCCGCGCACGGATCATCGCGGTCACCGCGGCGCAGTCGTTCACCGGTTCGGTGTTGGGCATGCAGGCGATGGAGGTGAACCCTCCCGATGCCGCGGCCTGCGCGCCGGAAAGAATGTCTTCCTTGTATTCCTGGCCGGGCTCGCGCAGATGGACATGCATGTCGGTCAACCCGGGCACCACCCAGCAGCCTGCGGCGTCGATCTCGGCCGTGTCCGGCGGCGCCTCCTCTCCGGCAGAAGCGATGCGCCCGCCGATGATCAGCAGGTCGCCGGTCTGATCGACCCCGTTGGCCGGGTCGATGATGCGGCCGTTTGTTATGCGCCAGTTCGTCTGCATCGCTCGTTCGCCTTCAGGAAAAAAAGGGGGGACACCCAGCGCCCGCCCCTGTCAGGAATTGCCCATCACCAGGTAAAGCAGGGCCATGCGCACGGCCACGCCGTTGGTCACCTGGTCGAGGATGACGGACTGCGGCCCGTCGGCGACCTCGGGATTCAGTTCCACCCCGCGGTTCACCGGCCCGGGATGCATGACCACCGCGTCCGGCCGGGCCAGGGCGAGAATCTCGCGGGAAATGCCGAAACGCTGGGCGTATTCGCGCAGTGACGGCAGCAGCGGGTCGTTCTGCCGCTCCCGCTGGATCCGCAGGGTCATGACCACGTCCGCGTCGCGCACCGCCTCCTCCAGGGAAGGGCTGACAATGGCGCCCAGTTGGTCGATCCCCTTGGGCACCAGGGTCGACGGCCCGTAGATGTGCACCTCGGAGCCCATCCGGGTGAAACCGATGATGTCGGAGTGGGCCACCCGGCTGTGGGCGATATCGCCGATGATGGCGATTTTCAGGCCATCCAGCCGCCCCTTGTGCTCGAGCACGGTCATCAGGTCGAGCAGGCCCTGGGAGGGGTGTTCGTGGGCGCCGTCACCGGCGTTGATCACCGCCGCCTTGACGTACCGGCTCAAGAGGTGCGGGGCCCCGGAGTAGGAATGGCGGATGATGATGATATCCGGATGCATGGCCGAGATGTTCCGCGCCGTGTCGATGAGGGTCTCGCCCTTGGTGGTGCTGCTGGTCGAGGCGGCGATATTGAAGGTGTCGGCGCTCATCCGCTTGGCGGCGATCTCGAAGGAGAGGCGCGTTCGCGTGGACGGTTCGAAAAACAGGTTGATGATGGTGTGGCCGCGGAGGGTGGGCACCTTCTTGATCGGCCGGGCGGAAATCTCCTTGAAGGAGTCGGCGGTGGCGAGGATGTGGCTGATGTCTTCCCGGGAAAACTGCTCGATGCCGAGAATGTGGCGGTGGAGAAAGGAATAGCCGGTAGCCATGACGCCTCCGGAAGTCAGTGGACCACATCTCCCAGACGGTTCCAGCGGATGGAGCGGAACCGTTCCAGCGAGAACAGCGGCTGTTGCACATCCCAGGACCAGTAGATGATCCACGCCTTGCCGCGGACCGCCCGGTAGTCGACAAACCCCCAGAAGCGGCCGTCGAAGGAGTTGTCGCGGTTGTCCCCCATGACGAAGAGTTTGTCCGCGGGGACGGTCACCGGCCCGTAGTTGTCGCGCGGGTCGACCGCGGCCGGATGAATCAGGGGATCCTTGTAGACACCGTGCCGGTCCGCAAAGGGTTTGCCGTTGATGCTGATTTTCTTGTCCCGGATCTCAACTATATCGCCGGGAACGCCGATAACCCTCTTGATATAGTCCAGTTTCGGATCCTTGGGAAACTGGAACACGATGATGTCGTCGGTCTTGGGTCGGGCAACGGGGATGAGCGTCGCGCCGGTGAACGGCATCTTCACCCCGTAGATGAACTTGCTGACCAGGATATGGTCGCCGATCTGCAGGGTCGGCAGCATGGACCCGGAGGGTATCTTGAAGGCCTGGACGATGAAGGTGCGGATGATCAGGGCAAGGACGACAGCAATGCAGACCGCCTCGAGGTTCTCGCGGAGGACCGATTTCTTCGGTGCAAGTTTTTTGTCTGCCAAAATATTCCCTGAATTCGAAGGATGATGAAATTTTTCGGCAACCTACCCCAAGGGTAGGCAAAATTCAAGGCCCTTTTGTGGAGCCGCAGAAAATGGAATTATTTCGAATTATTGAAAGGGCGAGCGATCTTTCGAAAGAGTAATTGCAACAGGGTGCACCAAATTTTTGCATACACGAATTAAAAAAATTGTACTCCCTGCTTGACAAAGACTGCAAAGTATGCCCTAAATAGGGCAACGCGGCGAAAAACCTGCTTATTTTCAATGCCCTCTCCAGCCTGCAGCGCATGCAAAGAGAAATGACGACATGGCCAAGAAAGAGAGCCTGATCACAGGCGTCGATATCGGCTCCCACGCCGTGAAGATCTGTCAACTGCAGAAGACCGGCAAGGGGTACAAGGTGCTGGCCGTGGGTACGGCCGCGATCCCCGCCGGCGCGGTGGAGGATGGTGTTCTCCAGGATCCTGAAGCGGTCGGCAAAGCCCTTGCCGCCCTCCTGAAAAACCTCAGGATCAAGAACCACAAAATCGGCATTTCCATCTCCGGCTACTCGGTGATCGTCAAGAAAATCAGCCTGGAAATCATGGATGACGCTGCCCTGGGCGAGTACCTCAGGGCCGAGGCGGAGCAGTACATCCCCTTCGACATCGACGAGGTCTACCTCGATTTTCAGAAGCTCCCCAGCCGGAAAGAGGGGGCGGACCGGAACGACGTGATGCTGGTGGCGGCAAAAAAAGAGGTGGTGAACGACTATCTCGACATGCTGGGCCAGCTCAAGCTCAAGACGGTCCTCGTCGACGTCGACGGTTTCGCCCTGGAAAACATCTGGGAGACCACCACCCGCCAGGTGGACAACGTGGCGCTCATCGACATCGGGGCCTCGAAGATGAATATCAACATCATCTCCGAAGGCGTTTCCGTACTCGCCCGGGATGTGGTGGTCGGCAGCGAGCAGCTGACCGAGCAGTTGGCCAACGCCCTGAACATCGACTATGACGAGGCGGAAAAGGTCAAACTGGGCATCCTGCCGGTCGAGGAGGCCAATCGCCAGAAAGTGGAGGCGGTGTTCACCAAGACCTGCACCCAGTGGGTTCTGGAGATCAAGAAGGCCATCGACCTGTACCATGCCAACAATCCGGATAAGGGTCTGCACTCCCTCATCCTCAGCGGAGGCGGTTCCAAAGTCAACGGCCTGCTCGACTACATTGCCCGGGAAACCGGCCTGGAGGTCGTTCATTTCAACCCGTTTGCCAGCATGCAGTGTGATGACAAGACGTTCGACCGTCGATATCTCGACTCCATAGCGCCGGAAATGGCCATAGCCGCCGGCCTGGCCATCCGCCCGGCCGCATTTTAAGACGCCATGATACATATCAACCTGCTGCCTGTCCGGGAAATCACCCAGCGCCTCAAGCTGAAACGGCAGATCCTGCTGTCGGCCCTGGTCTTCCTCTGCTTCCTTGGCTGCCTGGGACTGGTCGCCTTCTATCAGATCGGCGAGCGGAAAGGTCTGGAACAGGCGCACCAGAAACTCCAGCAGGAGAAGCAGCAGTACACAAAAATCCTGAACGAGATCAAAAAGCTGGAGGAAGACAAAAAGGTGCTCGAAACGCGCATCGCAGTCATCCGGCAGCTCAAGAATTCCGCCTCGTTGACGGTGCACCTGCTCGACGAGGTCGCCACCCTCACCCCGCCCAAGCGCATGTGGCTGACCGGGCTCACCCAGAGCGGCAGCAGTTTGAAGGTATCAGGGATGGCGCTCGACAACCAGACCGTGGCCAAATACATGGACGACCTGGAAGGGTCCCGATACATCCAGAACGTCAGCCTGGCGAACTCCTCGATGAAACAGTTCGCCGAGCGGAACCTGAAATCCTTCTCCCTGTCCGCCACGGCCACCGCCCCCGGCGAAGAGAAAAAGCAGGAAGAACCCACCAAACAATGACAGGACGCTAGCGCATGGCTTCTGCTACCGGCAAATCGAAATTCGATGTGTTCATCGACGAGAAATACCGCACGCTCGACGCGAAGGTCAAATGGGCCGTTTTTGCCGCCGCCTTGCTGGTTCCGGCCCTGCTGTTCTATTTTTTCTTCTTCAAACCCCAGTCCGAAAAGATCGCCGCCCTGGAAAAACAGGTGGCAACCGCCACCGCGGAACTGAACAAGGTCAAGCAGGCCGCCCGCGACCTGCCCCGGCACAAACAGGAATTCGAGGCCGTTCAGCAGCAATTCGAGGCCATGGCGGTCCTGCTGCCGAAAAGCCAGGAAATTCCCGATCTGCTGCGCAACATCTCCGATCTCGGCAAGGGCGCGGGCCTCGATTTTCTCACCTTCGTACCCGGACAGGAAACGCCGAAGGATTTCTACGCGGAGATCCCCATCGACATCACCATCGTCGGCCCCTACCACAACCTGGGGGCGTTTCTCGACAATGTCTCGAAACTGGAACGGATCGTGACCGTCAACAATATCACCATGGACAAGCCGAAAGAGGAAGGCACGGAAGTGCTGCTCAATTCCTCCTGCCGGCTCATCACCTACCGCTTCACCAACACCAAGGTTGAACCCAAAGACGACAAATCCAAGCCGAAGGCCGCCAACCAGTGAACGCCATGAGACAGTGGCGGCCGCTTTGTCCCGACTTCGCACAGGAACGTTTCGCCATGCGCAAACTGCCGAACATCTTCACAGCACTTTTGCCTGCAGGGGTGATCTGCCTGCTCCTCGTCGTCCTTTTCAGCGGAGGGGACGGCCTGTGTCAGGACGTGCCGGGTCGGGAAGGGCAGGGACCGGAAGGGGTCGAATCCAACCAGCAGGTCGCGGACGAACCCTTTGCCTACCAGACGGAAGGGAGGCCCGACCCGTTCCGACCCTTCATCACGGCCACGGCCACGGCTCCGGCCGGCAAGAACCCGGATGAAATCGTCGACGAGGAGACCGAACTGACCGGCATGCAGCTCTTCGAGCCCGGACAGTTGACTCTGGTCGGCGTCCTCACCTCGGAAAGCGGGCCGGTGGCCATGGTCGAGGACCAGACCAAAAAAGGGTATCTGCTCAAACTGGGAACCCCCATCGGCAAACGGGGGGTGGTGGCGCAGATCGACCAGCAGCAGGTGGTAGTCATGGAAACCGCCCGCACACGTGCAGGAAAAGAGATCACCAGCACGGTCATCATGAGAATGAACAAAGAGGGAGACAAGTGAATATGGTTCGATTTTTTCCGGGCGCACAACGCACGCCCCTCCTTTTTTCCTGCATGGTCATCCTGTTCTGCACCGGCGTCTTCACCTCCGGCCCGCTCAGGGCCGAAGAGGCTGCCACGGCCCCTCCCCCGACTGCAGCCAGGGAGGCCGCACCGGCCGAGATCGTTGCCGTCGAGGCGGTCGAAGCGGGCTCCGGCCTGGAAATTCGCGTCAAGGGCTCCAAGCCGCTCATTTCCACGGTCTATGAACTTCCCAATCCGCCCCGGATCATTGTTGACGTGGCCGAGGCGAAACTGGCGCAGGCCTTCGCCTCCCGCCTGCCGGACAACAAGCAGGTGACCTTGGCCACCAGCGAGGTGGCCGATGCCAAGCCGCCCATCACCAGGCTCGAGTTCACCCTCGGCCAGGCGGCGCCCTACACCTCGGCCCAGGATGGCAACGATGTGGTGCTTGCCCTCTCCAATCGCGACGAGCCGGCGTCACCGCCCAAAGAGGAGGCCGCCGCTGCGCCGAACGATCAGGGGGGCAAGGAACCGGCGGCCAAGGACCAGGTGGGCAGCCTGATCAGCCAGAAGAAGAACATCGACAGTCAATTGCCCGTGGTCAATCCCCTGGACACCCAGGCTGCGGCCAAGGGCGCAGCCCGGTCCTCCCAGGACGCCTTCAATTTCTCAGGCTACAACAAGGAGCGCATCACCGTGGAGTTCCAGAAGATGGATCTCCACAATGTGTTCAACTTCCTGCGCCAGATCAGCGGGGTCAACATCGTGGTCGACGAGGCGGTCAAGGGCTCGCTCACCCTGGTGCTCGACGACGTGCCCTGGGATTTCGCCCTGGACATCATCCTCAATCTCAAGGATCTGGAAAAGGAAGAGCGGTTCAACACCCTGGTCATCTATCCGAAGGGCAAGGGGTTCAACTGGCCGGAGCAGGCCAAGAACAACCTCAGTTTCGAAGCGGACGAACAACTTGCCGAAAAGGAAACCCTGGTCATTCAGCAGCAGGAAAGTCTGCCGGTCGGGGTGATGGAGGCCAAGCAGCAGATGGGCGTCGCCCGCGAGGCCGAGAAGCGCGAAGATTTCGAGACCGCGGTCCGGGTGTACGAGCAGGCCCTCGAGAAGTGGCCGGACAATGCCAAACTCGCCAACAAAATCGCCTCGATCTACCTTGTCCAACTCCGCCAGAACGCCAAGGCGCTCCATTTCGCCAAAAAAGCGCTGCAGGCCGCCCCGGACAACGATTCCGCCGCCCTGAACGCAGCCATCGCCTCCGCCAACATGCAGGACAGGAAGAGCGCGCGCCACTACTTCGAGCAGAGTGTCAACGCACAGAAACCCTCGCGGGAGGCACTGTTGAGTTTTGCCGTGTTCAATGAGGAGCAGCGGGATTATGCGGGCGCGATCTCGGTCCTGGAGAAACACGATCAACTCTATGGCAAGGACCTGAACGGCATGGTCGCCACCGCCCGCATCTACGACAAAATGGGGCAGCCGGCCAAGGCAACCCAGGCCTACCAGGCCATTCAGCGCTCGGGTTACAGCATCCCGCCGGATCTCGAGAAGTATATCAAAGGCCGGATCGCCATGAAGCAAACTCTGTGAACTCAGCGTTCGACACCGTATCAGAGGATAACTGTATGAAGAAGACACATTGGTGCATGGTGGTTTCCCTGTTGCTGCTGCTGGCGGTGCTCACTGCCTGCGGTGCGAAAAAACGGACCGGCGACCAGGGAAACAAGGAGGCCCAGGCTGCAGCGACCGCCGCAGCGGTGGCCGCGGCCCCCGCCCAACCGGCGCAGTTGCCGGCGCGTTACCAGTCGCCCGGTTACCTGGTCGCCAGGGAGGACGGCGAGGCCGACCTCGGCGAGGAAGCCGAAGAGTACCAGATCAAGGTCGGGGCGACCATCCGGTCCACCGGTGGTCCCCAACCGCTCTGGGATGTGCTGAAACGACTGGCCAGCCTGAAAGGCATGACCGTCAGTTGGGCCAGCGATGTCAACCAGAATGCCCTGGTGGACGTGGATATCGCCTCCGAGGACAATTTCTTCGCCGCCATCGACAATTTGCTGCGCCAAGTGGACTATTTCCACGAGGTCAAAGGCAAAACCATCATTGTCCAATACAAGGAGACCAAGGTCTATCAGGTCGGCATTCCCCACATGAAGGGCGGGTACACCTCCTCTGTCGGCGGCAACTACCTGACCAAGCGTGACGGCTCCACCAACTCCACCGAGGGGACCGTCAAGATCGTCAGCGACAAGAATGAATTCGACGTCTGGGACAACATCAAGCTGAACCTGGACACGATTTTGGAGGTTTGGAGTGCGCGCCGCGAACGGGAGACCCTGGGTGGCGATTCGCCTTCCGGCGAGGCTGCCGATGCCGCCAGAACCTTTGAGGGCACGGTCGAACAGACCGGCAAGGGGGTGCAGACCGATGAGGCCGCGAAAACCGCGGACACCAGCGAGGTCACCGATGCGGACAAGACTTCGGGCACGACCAAGCGCTCCTCGCAGGCCTACTACACCATCGACAAGAGTGTGGGGTTGATCTCGGTCACCGCACCGCGGCCGTTGCTGGCCAAGGTGGACCAGTACCTTGCCAACCTGAAAAAGGAACTCTACCGCCAAGTGGCCATCGAGGCCAAGATCATCGAGGTCTATCTCCAGGATAACTCCAAGATCGGCCTGGACTGGAGTGCCATCCTCAAAGACTTCACCATCAGCGGCACCACCTTTTTCGGCACCGCCGGGTTCGGTGACGAAACCACCGGAACCGATGGCCAAGTGTACCCGTGGATCGAAACCAAGGGCGATGTGGAATCCCCCACCCGGTTCATCTCCAAGGTCGCTCTCACCCCGGTTTCCTTCAGCGTCATGCTGAATGCCCTGAACGAGCAGGGCGACACCCATGTGCTCGCCAACCCGAAACTCACCGTGCTCAACGGCCAGCCCGCCCTCATCAGTGTGGGCAAGGATGTCGCCTACATCAAGGAGGTGGAAAAGGACGTCACTACGGGTGACAACGCCACCATTACCTACACCGTCGAAACGGACAGCGTGGTCGAGGGTGTCGCCCTGGGTGTGATGGCGACCATCATCGATGACAAGAAGATCATTCTCCATCTGACCCCGGTGACCACCAATCTGGTGGGTGGCACCATCCCCTACCGGACCTTCGGCAATGAAGGGTTGGAAGTGGGCCTGCCCCAGGTCAGCATGCGCGAAATGTCGACCATGGTGGAGGTGCAGGACGGGGAAATGCTCATCATCGGTGGACTGATCGACAGCGTCGAAAGCAATAACGGTAGTTTTGCGCCCCTGGTCGGCAGTATTCCCATTGTTAAATATCTTTTCGGGGTCGAAGAGAAAATCAAGCAGAAACGCGAACTCGTTATCCTGCTGTCGCCCAAGGTCATTTAACCCGAAACCCCTTTGATGCCATTCAGAACGAACAGGAGAAAAGGTATGAAGTTTAGCCGCCATCTGCTCATCGGCGTATTGGCCCTAGTTCTCGGCGGTTGCGGAACGACCGTGCAGGAGTCGCTGAAAGTCGCACCGACCGTGAAAAGCACCGTCGGCGCAGACCGGACGGTGGTCATCCTGCCGTTCGCCGATTATTCCTACGCCGACAACCTCGAATCAGCGTACCGGCGCAACCTCTTCATCAATGAGAACCTGACGGACCAACTGAGCAAATACTCGTTCCACATGCCGGTCGAGGAGGATGTCTTTCTCTACCTGGTCGATCAGAACATCATCAACGTGGTCGCCTATGACAGCAGAAAGGCGAGCACGCTGGAGCAGGAGATGAACAATGACTGGTCGGATGCCATGAAGGGCCACCTGCAGCATTACATCGACCTGACCAAGCGGACCGCCAACAGCGGTGAACTCAGCGAGAGCCCGGGCACCCACGGCCTGACCCAGCAGGAAATCATCAAGATCGGCCGTCATTTCGCCGCCGACTACATCGTTCGCGGCCGCATCATCCAGTACAAGGACCGGATCGATCCCTCCTGGGCGCCGTGGAAAAAAGGCGTGATCGGTTTTGTCACCGGTGTGACCAACAAGGTCGCCTTCGGCCAGGCCAATGCCGACAAGTATGACGAGTGGGGCAGCATGCTGGCCGGCGGCACCTACGGCGCCCTGTACGGTGACTGGGATCCGAAATGGCCGTACAGCGGCGCGTCGGACCAGTCCATCCTCGGCGTGTCCGGCGGGACCATGGGCAACACCATCGTCTGGGGCGGCATCGGCGCTGGGCTGGGCAACATGGCCCACAATTCCGGGAACATCCCCCAGGCCGTGGTCCAGTTGCGCATCTGGGTGCAGGACGCCTACACCGGCAACGTGGTGTGGACCAACCGGGTGGACGTCAAGGTCTCGCCGCAGTCGGTGCTGGCGGACTACCAGTACGACGCCCTTTTCGAAGGCGCCACCGAGAAGGCCGTGTCCACCCTGATCGACGATTTCGCCCGCAAAATCCTCTGAGCCAAAGGGCCCCCTGAGCACCGCCGGATCAAGGGCGGTTCTCCCCGGTGCCAACAACAAACGCCGCCGCCCCGGAAGCATCCGGGTGCGGCGGCGTTGTGCATTGACCGGTTGAACCGCCGGCGGCGGTCTCAGCCGATCAGTCCCTTCCGCTCGAGGAACTGGAAGTATTCGGCCGGCGTCGGCAACCTCCCTTGCAGGGCGGCCAGGGCCGTCAGTTCGGTCGAACCCAGGTAGACCCGGGCGCCGTCGCCAAGGCGGTTGTCGAAGTTGCGGGTCGAAGTGGACATGACCGTGGCTCCCGGCCGGACCCGGGCCTGGTTGCCCATGCACAGGCTGCAGCCGGGGATCTCGACCCGGCCGCCCACCTGGGCGAACACACTCAGCCCGCCCTCGCGCTGGATCGCGTCGCGGTCCATGCGGGTGGCCGGGGCGAGCCACAGCCGGCTGACCGCGTAGGGCTCGCCGCGCAGCAGGCGGGCCGCGTTGCGCAGATGGCTGAGATGGGTCATGCACGAACCGATGAAGGCCTCGTCGATGACCGCGCCGGCCACCTCGCCCAGCGGTCGGACATCGTCCGGGTCGTTCGGGCAGGCCAGGAGCGGTTCGCGGATATCGGCCAGGTCGATCTCGAGTACGGCCTTGTACTGCGCCCCTTGGTCGCGCCGCAGGAGGTGCGGGTCGGCCAGCCAGTCCTCCATGGCCCCGACCCGCCGCTCCAGGGCGGACCGGTCAGCATAGCCGTCACTGATCAGCTGCCTGAGCAGGGCGACATTGGCCTCCACATTGGCGACCACGGCGGGCAGCGACAACTGCAGCGCGCAGGCGGCAGCGCTCCGCTCGGCCGAGGCGTCGCTCAACTCGAAGGCCTCCTCCACGCTCAGATCCTCCACCCCCTCGATCTCCAGCACCGTGCCGGCGAACACGTTCTTCTTGCCCTTTTTGGCCACGGTCAAAAGCCCAGCGCGGATGGCGAACCAGGGAATGGCGTTGACCATGTCGCGGACCGTGATGCCGGGCCGCCGTTTGCCCGAAAAACGCACCAGCACGGATTCAGGCATCTCCAGCGGCATGAAACCGAGCGCGCCGGCAAAGGCCACCAGGCCGGAACCGGCCGGGAAGGAGATGCCGAGCGGGAAGCGGGTGTGCGAATCACCGCCCGTGCCCACCGTGTCGGGCAGCAGCATGCGGTTCACCCAGGAATGAACCACCCCGTCGCCCGGCTTGAGGGCCACGCCGCCGCAGCTGATGGTGGTCTCGGTCATGGTCTGCCAGCGGCCCAGGTCCGAGGCCTTGGGATAGGCCGCGGTGTGGCAGAAGGACTGCATGAACAGGTCGGCCTTGAAGCGCAGGCAGGCGAGTTCGGCGATTTCCTGCATGGTCATGGGGCCGGTGGTGTCCTGCGAGGCCACGGTGGTCATCCGCGGTTCGCAGACCATGCCGGGCAGAACGCCCTCCAAGCCGCAGGCGCGGCCGATCATTTTCTGGGCCAGGGTGTAGGCTTGCCCGGGTGCGGGCTCCGGGTTGGTGATCTCGCGGAACAGGGCCGGTTCCGGACGGTCCAGGGCCCTGCAGGCGGCCCTGGTCAGGTTGCGGCCGATGATCAGGTTGAGCCGACCGCCGGCCCGGTATTCGTCGAGCAGGGTGATTGGCGGCCGTTCCACCGGGATCGGCTCGCCACCCGGGCCGGTGAGCGTCCAGTTCTGCAGATCGAGGGTCAACTCGTCGCCGGTGGTGAACCGGCTGACGTCGCACTGCACCGGCAGGACGCCGGCGTCGCGGGCGGTGGCGTAGAAGATGGGGGCGATGATGCCGCCGAGGACGATGCCGCCGCTCCGCTTGTTGGGCACATGCGGGATGTCCGCACCGATCAGCCAACTCAGCGAATTGACGGCCGACTTGCGCGAGGAGCCGGTGCCGACCACGTCGCCGGCAAAGGCCACGGTCTTCCCCTCCCGGCGGAAGGCGGCGATGCTCGCCAACCCGTCCGGAAACCTGCTCCGGCCGAAAAAGGTGGCGTGCAGGGGGATGTCCGCCCGCGACTGGGCCTGGTTGCCGGGCGAGAAATCGTCGGTGTTGATCTCGCCGTCCACCTTGTACACGGTGCAGACGATCCGCTCCGGCACCTCGGGCGCGGCGGTGAACCATTCCGCCGCGGCCCAGGATTCGAGCACGCTCCTGGCCGCCGGGTTGTGTTCGGCCAGGCTGGCCACCTCGTCGAAGGCCTCGTAGATCTTGGTCAGGTGCCGCAACCCGTTGGCAGCCGCCGGCGCCAACTGCTCGTTGCCCAAGAGCCTGATGAGGGCGGCGACGTTGTAGCCGCCGCCCATGTGGGCGAGCATGGCAATGGCCGCCTCGGGCGTGAAACCCGGCACCCGCACCGCGCCGACCGCCACCTGTTCGAGCCAGGCGGCCTTGACCTCGGCGGCCCGGCTCACCCCGGGCTCCACCCGTTCGGCGAGCAGGTCGAGCAGGGTGTCCTGTTCGGGATGTCCCCCGGTCAGCAGCCGAGTGAGTTCCCTGGTCTGGTCGGCGCCCAGCGGCAGCGGCGGTACGCCGGCGGCCGCGCGCCGGGCGGCCTCTTCCCTGTACTGTGCAAGCATACGTTCATTCCTGGATAGACGTTCCTGTTGAAACAGCGAGGTGTGGGACCGTTGACCGGTCTCCCTACCATGATTTGGTCAGGGTGAGGACCACCTGTTCGCCTTCGGAGGTGTTGGCCGCGCCAAACTCGTGCAGGAAACGCAGGTTGGCCTGCACCAGGCAGGGCAGCCAGAGGGCGTTCACCTCTGCGCCGATGGCGTAGGCCTCCTTGCGTTCGTCGGCGATGGTCGAGTCCATCGGCCCGTTGTCGCTGTCGTCCTCGATCTGCCAATAAGCGGCTCCGGCCAGACCGGGGCGCAGCATGAGCCGCTCGCCCACGCGGAACTCCTTGCCGATGCCGTATTCCACCACCAGTTCCGACCCTGGGGTCACGTCGGTCTCGTCCTGCTCGGTGTGGACCAGGGTCCGGGTCAGGGCGCTGATCGACCAGGTCCGCGCTGCATCGAGATAATAGGTCGCGCCCAGGGTCAGCATCCCCGACCAGTACCCGAGCCCGGCCGAGGCGGGTTCACCGCTGTCGTAGGAGCCGGTCGGGGCGATCACGGCCAGGCCGAAGGTCGCATCCCAGCGGGACTCGTGCCAGGCGAGCACGAACGGTTCGAAGACAATGTCGCCCACGGTCAGTGACTGGCTGTCGGACAGGCCGAGGGCGCCGATGGTCAGATCCTTGTCGACCAGCGGGACAAGGATGTCGTAGAGCAGATCCGCGCCGAGGATCTTGACCTTGGTCACGTGGATGAGCCGCTGCACCGAGGCGAACAGGTCCAGGTCGAAGTCCACGGGCAAGGCGTCGCCGTGGTCGTCGGTCAGGGTGGTGGGATTGTACCAGGTGTTGTACATGCGGTAATGCACCCCCTGGGGCGGCGCCGTGGCCGCGAGCACGCCCTCCGCGCCGAAGGGATAGTGCGAGCCGAGGGTGGCGGCCTGCCCGGTCGCGGCGGCCGTCAAAAGGCCGAAGGCCAGCCAGCAACCGGCCGCCCTTCCTGTGTGTCGTTCACCTGTGTTCATGCTGTCTGCTCCTGTGCGGTGGTGGGGGCTGGTGCAAGGGATGGCGAGCGGGCCGACCGGTGTGCGCCGCCGGACCGGCCAGCGCGCGGGCCGACGTTCCCGGCCCGGCCGGCACCGTTCCCGGGCTGCGGATAATTGCCCTTTTTCTATTCAATTTTCGGGCCGGTGGCAAGAACCAATCAGGCCGGGAGACCACCTCCGGGAGCCCCTTGGGGGTACATCAGCAGACCGCCCCCCTGCCGGCGGTCCCGCCCGGTCCGGCCGGAAGGCGTGCAGGGCAACTCCGGCGTGCTCCGCTCTTTTTTCGCCACACAGAGAAAAAAACACTTTACGAAATTAGAGCTACAGGGTAAGAGGATCATCTTTTTCTTGGCCAACGCTGTTGCCAGCGTCGACTCCCGGAGAGTATCGACCGGCGGCCGGGTGCGATGAAAGGGTGCAAGCAACCGCCACTCCCTTGGCCAGCACTGCCAGCGCAATGAGCACGGAGTTGCAGAACCTGCTGTAACTCCTTTTTTTATTGAATTTTTTCCTTCCCAGACAAGCGGCCTGCAAGCGGCAACCGAGGAACGCGTGATGAAAAAAGACCTGAACAAAGTACGGAACATCGGCATCAGCGCCCACATCGATTCGGGCAAAACCACGCTGACGGAACGCATCCTGTTCTTCACCCAGCGGATTCACGCCATCCACGAGGTGCGCGGCAAGGACGGTGTCGGCGCGACCATGGACCACATGGAACTGGAGCGGGAGCGCGGCATCACCATCCAGTCGGCCGCCACCTACTGTTCCTGGAAGGATTACGACATCAACATCATCGACACCCCCGGGCACGTCGACTTCACCATCGAGGTGGAGCGGGCCCTGCGGGTGCTCGACGGCGCGGTGCTCATCCTCTGCTCGGTCGGCGGGGTCCAGTCGCAGTCCATAACCGTCAACCGGCAGATGACCCGCTACAAGGTGCCCCGGATCGCCTTCATCAACAAGTGCGACCGCACCGGCGCCAACCCGGAACGCGTCACCCAGCAGCTGCGCGACAAGCTGGACCTGAACGCGGTCATGATCCAGATGCCCATCGGCCTGGAAAGCGACCTGCAGGGCATGATCGACCTGATCGCCATGAAGGCCGTCTACTTCGACGGCGAGCAGGGCGACAACATCCGCATCGAGGAGATCCCCGCCGGCCTGCGCGACGAGGCCGAGGCCAAGCGCGAGGAACTGCTCGACGCGGTGTCCATGTTCTCCGACGAACTGATGGAGGCCATGCTCGAGGAAGGCGACATTCCCGAATCCATGATCCACGACGCCATCCGCCGGGGCACCCTGAGCCTGGAGCTGACCCCGGTGATGATCGGTTCGGCCTACAAGAACAAGGGCATCCAGCTGCTGCTCGACGCGGTCAACGCCTACCTGCCCTGCCCCACGGACATCGAGAACACCGCGCTCGATCTCGACCGGGACGAGGCCGAGGTGGTGGTCAGCAACAACCCGGCGGATCCGCTGGTGGCGCTGGCCTTCAAGCTGGAGGACGGCCGTTACGGCCAGCTGACCTACATCCGCACCTACCAGGGTGAGATCAAAAAGGGTGACACCATCATCAACAGCCGCACCGGCAAAAAGGCCAAGGTGGGCCGGCTGGTGCGCATGCACGCCGACGAAATGGAGGAGATCGAGGAGGCCGGTTCCGGCGACATCGTCGCTCTGTTCGGCATCGACTGCGCCTCGGGCGACACCTTCTGCAGCAGCGCCCTCAACTGGTCGATGAGTTCCATGCACGTGCCCGCGCCGGTCATCTCGCTGGCCATCAAGCCGGTGGACAACAAGGCGCAGATCAACATGTCCAAGGCGCTCAACCGGTTCACCAAGGAAGACCCCACCTTCAAGACCTACGTCGACCACGAGACGAGCGAAACCATCATCTCCGGCATGGGCGAGCTGCACCTCGAGGTGTACATAGAGCGGATGAAGCGCGAGTACAAGGCCGAGGTCGAGGTCGGTGCGCCCCAGGTCGCCTACCGCGAGACCATCACCCAGCGGGCCGAGTTCGACTATGTCCACAAGAAGCAGACCGGCGGTTCCGGCCAGTACGGACGCGTGGCCGGCTTCATCGAGCCGCTCGAGGAAGGCGAGTACGAATTTGTCGACCAGATCGTCGGCGGCGTCATCCCCAGGGAGTACATCCCGTCCTGCGACAAGGGCTTCCAGAAATCGCTGGAAAAGGGCATCCTCACCGGCTCGCCGATCACCGGCGTGCGCGTGACCATCAACGACGGCAGCTTCCACGCCGTCGACTCCTCGGACATCGCCTTCCAGGTGGCGGCCATCGGCGCCTTCAAGCAGGCCTATGCCAAGGCCTCGGCAGTGATCATGGAGCCGATCATGAAGGTGGCGGTGGAAGGTCCCTCCGAGTTCCAGGGCGGGGTCATGGGCAGCCTCAACCAGCGCCGCGGCGTGATTGTCGGTACCTTCGAGGAGGGCAACTACACCGTGGTCGAGGCGGAGATGCCGCTCTCCGAGATGTTCGGCTACTCGACCACCTTGCGCTCCCTCACCCAGGGCAAGGCTGAGTTCACCATGGAGTTCGCCACCTACAAACAGGTGCCGAAAAGCGTGGCCGAAGAATTGGTCAAGGCCTTCGAAGCCAAGAAAAAAGAGGCGTGAGCCGCCACCGGCCGCGCCCCACCCGAGACGATCAGAGCACACACCGCGAAGAGGTAACGACAATGGGATACGAACCACTGGTGCAGCAGAACCCGCTGCGCGTCCTGAACATGGGCAGGGAAAACAATCAGATGGGCCTGGTCATGGCCCGCGCCGGGCTGGGCAAGACCGCGCTCCTGGTGCAGATCGCGCTCGACGCCATCCTCCGCGGCAAGCGGGTGATCCACGTGAGCGTCGGTGAATCCATCGACAAGACGCGGAAATGGTATGACGACATTCTCCAGTCCATCCTCCAGGAGCACAGCGTCACCCGGCCGCACGAACTGATGGACATGGTCGCCCGGCACCGCATGATCATGACCTTCAAGGTCGCAGCCTTCAGCCGGTCGCGGCTCGAGGAGCGGCTCAACGACCTGATCCTGCAGGACATCTTCCGGCCGAACGTGCTCATCGTCGACGGCTTCGATTTCGACGGCACCAGTCGCGAGGCCCTGGAAGACATCAAGGATCTGATGGACAACATGAACATGCAGGCCTGGTTCTCGGCCATCTGCCACCGGGGTGACCAGCGTGTGTCCCCCGCCGGCGTGCCGGCGCCCTGCCATGAGATCGACGACCTGTTCGACATGATCATCCTGCTCAAGCCGGAAAAGGACGCCACCATCCAGCTCGACATCATCCGCAACTACGGCGAGGTGGTCGAGGGCGGCACAGGCCTGCGCCTCGACCCGACCACCATGATGGTCAAGGAACTCTAGTCCGCGCCAGTTCTCCGGGGCCGTCGGCATGCCGGCGGCCCCTTTTCTTTTTTCCGGATCTTCCGCATGCGGTTCCGACCCTGCATCGACCTGCACGACGGCCAGGTGAAACAGATCGTCGGCGCGACCCTCGGCGCCGACAACGCCGGCCTGCGGACCAACTTTTCCTCCACCCTGCCGCCCGCCCACTTCGCCACCCTGTACCGGCGGGACGGTCTCACCGGCGGCCATGTCATCATGCTCGGCCCGGGCAACGAGGCGGCCGCCTTGGACGCCCTCGCCGCCTGGCCCGGCGGCCTGCAGCTGGGCGGCGGCATCACCGACGAGAACGCGGCCCGATGGCTCGACCACGGCGCCTCCCATGTGATCGTCACCTCGCACGTCTTCCACAACGGCCAGCTCGACCGCGACCGCCTGCGCTCCCTCAACCGTTTGGTGGGCCGGGACCGGCTGGTCCTCGACCTGAGCTGCCGCTGGCGGGACGACGGCTACTACGTGGTCACCGACCGCTGGCAGCGGTTCACCAGCCTGCGCATCAGCCCGGCGCTGCTCGCCGACCTCGCCGCCTGGTGCGCCGAATTCCTGGTCCATGCGGTGGATGTCGAGGGCACCTGCACGGGCGTGGACGCCCGCCTGCTCGACCTGCTGGCGGAAAGCATCCCTGTGCCCACCACCTATGCCGGCGGGGTGGCCACCGCCGCCGACCTGGAACTGATCCGCGCCGCCGGCAGGGGTCGCATCGACGTGACCGTGGGCTCGGCCCTGGACATCTTCGGCGGCAGCGGCCTGCGCTACCGGGATCTCGTGCGCTGCTGTGATCCGACCTGACCCGCCCGCCGAACCGGCCGCCGCCGCCCTGAAGGAGCTGAAGCTGCTGGTGCCGGAGGATCTGCACCGCGCCTTCCAGCGCTGCCTGTGGATCCGCATCAACGAAACCGGCCAGAGCCAGCTGGACCTGATGCGCGAGGCGGTGCGCGACTTCCTGGTCAAGCACGGCTGCTGAAAGGGTTTGGCAGCGGACCGCGGCCGCTTGACCTCCTCCCGCCCTTCATATACTATGGCCCGATTGCGGCCAACGATTGCCCCGCGCCCAGCGGGTCCGGCAGGACTGAGCAGACACTCATGGACAGGCGTACGAGCAAGCTGGAGAAGATTCGCCTCTTTGTCGACAAGATGCCGAGCCTCTCGACCACGGTCAGCAAGGTCCTGGAGATCTGCAGCCGCCCGGACACGGTGCCCAACGATCTGAACAGGGTCATTTCCCTGGACCCGGTGCTGGCCGGCCAGGTGCTCAAGCTGATCAATTCGGCCTACTACTCGCTGATGAACAAGGTCACCTCGCTGACCAGGGCGATCATCATGCTCGGGCTGAACACGGTCAAGAACCTCGCCCTGTCCACCGCCATCATTCGCAGCGTCGGCCAGGCGAAGAAGTCCCAGGCCCTGCCCATCCGCGAATTCTGGGCCCACTCCATCGCCGTCGGCGTCATGGCCAAGCTGCTGGCCACCGCCCGCGACCTGCCCCTGGCGGAACGCGAGGAATATTTCGTCGCCGGCCTGCTGCACGACCTGGGCAAGATCCCCTTCGGCGACGAATATGCGCAGGTCCTCGCCCGGGTGCAGGCGACGCAGGTGCCGTTGGTGACGGTTGAACAGCAGCTGCTCGACCTGGACCACGAGGAAGTGGGCGCGATGATCGCCGCCAAGTGGAAACTCAACGCGGTCATCACCGATGCCATCTGCCACCATCACGCCCCGGAACTGGCCGCGCCCGGCCACCGGGACCTGGTGGCGACCGTGGCCCTGGCCGATTTCTACGTCTGCCTGTTCGACATCGGCGACGCCGGCAACCGCTATCCGGACCCCTCCCGGCTGGCCGGGCTGCTCGAGCAGTGCCGGCTGCACTGGGGCGATATCGTCGACCTCGCCGCCAGCGTGGAGGCGGAAATCAGGAAAGCGGAAATTTTTCTCCAGATCTGAAGAGGCGAGGCGCAGGCAGACCATGATCAGGGTGAAATTCTGGGGTGTGCGCGGCAGCATCCCCTGCCCCGGCCGGGAGACGATGCATTACGGCGGCAACACCGCCTGCATCGAACTGCGCTTTCCGGAAGTGGGCCGACACCTCATCATCGACGCCGGCTCCGGCATCCGCGAACTGGGCAGCTTCCTGGTGGCCAACGACCTGGCCGAAGGGCCGCTGCGCACGGAGATCTTCCTCACCCACACCCACTGGGACCACATCATGGGGTTCCCCTTCTTCCTGCCCCTGTACATCCCCGGCACCGTGATCCGGGTGTTCGGACCGGTCACCTACGAGGACGAACCGCTCGAGGCGGTGGTCGGCGGGCAGATGAAATACCGCTACTTCCCGGTCAACATGGGCGAGGTGGCCGGCCGGGTCGAGTACCGCCGCCTGAAAGAGGAGCCGTGCATCGATCTCGGCGACGGCATCACCCTGGCGACCTCCATCGTCAACCACCCGATCACCGCCCTCGGCTACCGGTTCACCTACCGGGGCGCTGTGTTCTGTACGGCCTACGACGCCGAACCCTTCCGCAACCTGTTCGTCACCGACCCCGACGACCCTGCCTACGACGAGTTCATGGCCGAGGAGGGTGCGGCTGCCGCCCGCGAACAGAACGAGACGCTGGAGCGGTTCTTCGCCGGCGCCGACCTGCTCGTCCACGACGCCCAGTACACCCGCGCCGAGTACGAGGCGGGCCGGGTCGGCTGGGGCCACACCGCCATCGAGGACGCCATCGCCGCGGCCCGACGCGCCGGGGTCCGCCGGCTGGCCCTCTTTCACCACGACCCGGAACGCACCGACGCCCAGCTCGACCGGATGACAGCGGCCTACTGCACCCCCGGCACCGCCGGCGCCATGGATCTGTTCTTTGCCCGCGAGGGCCAGGAGATCGTGCTCCGGGGCGATGTCGCCACCCCGGCCCAGGAACCTTTCGCCAACGGAGACCTTCGGCCATGAACCACCCGACCCTCGACTGTCTCGGCCTGCCCTGTCCCCAGCCGGTCCTGCGTACCAAGGAGGCGCTTGACCAGGGCGCGCGGACGGTGACCGTGCTGGTCGACAACGAGGCCTCGCAGCAGAACCTGCTCCGTTTTGCCCGCAGCCAGGGCCATCGGGCGGAAACGGCCACCCTGGACAACGGCCGGTTCAGCATCACCGTCACCGCCGTCGCCGGCGCCGCCCGGCAGCCGTTCGACCCCGCCGGGTACAGTTGCGCAACGACTGAATCGCCCGGGTTGGTCTACGTCATTTCCTCGGACTCCATGGGCCGGGGCAGCGACGAACTGGGCTGGGCCCTGCTGCAGACCTATATCCAGACGATCAAGGATGTACGGCCGCTGCCGGCCAGGATCCTGTTCTACAACAGCGGCGTCAAGCTGGTGACCGCGGCCTCGGGGGCCCTCGGGGCCCTGGTCCAGTTGCAGGAACTCGGCGTGGAAATCCTCGTCTGCGGCACCTGCCTGGATTTTTTCCAGCTGAAATCGGCCATCCAGGTCGGCCATATCTCCAACATGCATGAAATCATGAGCGCCATGGCCGAGGCCGGGCGCCTGGTCAGTCCGTACTGACCCCGCCACCAGGACCGTGGTTCGATCGTCCCTGTTCAAGAGGCCCCGGGGCAACACGCCCCGCCGGCCCCGGACCGACCGGCTGTCGACCCTGCATCCGCAACCACCGGCGACGGCCCGCGGCCGTCTTTCCCCTTTCTGTTGAGGCATCCATGCGTCGTTCGCTCCTCTGCCTTGTTCTCGCCTGCTCGCTCCTGCTGGCCTCCGGTGACGGCGGCCAGGCCAAAACCGCCCCGGCGCCCGAGTTCGACACCGACCGCAACCGGCTGATCGCCTTTATCCTCAGCCAGCAGCTGCCGGCCCAGCACTTCAGCCACGAGCCGCTGGGCGACGAGTTGTCGCGCAAGATGTTCGACCTCTATCTGCGCCAGCTCGACCCGCGCAAGCGGTTTCTTCTCCAGGCCGACGTCCGCCAGCTCAACGCCTTCGCACCCCATGTCGACGATGAGCTCAAGCAGGGCAAGCTGGTCCTGCCCGATGCCGGCCGCGAACTGCTCAACGACCGCATCCGCCTGGTGCAGCGTATGATCGACCCGATCCTCGACGCCGGCTTTGCCTGGGAGCAGAAGGAAACCCTGGAGGTGGAGCCGAAGAAGCTCGACTATGCCGCCGATGCGGCGGCGCTGCGGGAACGGTGGCGGCTCACCCTGAAGATGCAGGTTCTGGACAGTTATTTCGATGCGCTTGACAGCAAACGCAAGGAGAACCCGAAGGCCGGGGTCGACATCGCCCCGGCCAGGCATGCGGCTGAACTCGGCGAGGCGGTCAAAAAGGTGCGGGCAAGCACCCACCGCGCCCTGACCCGGCTGCTGCAGCAGAGCAGGCAGGACCATTACGACCGGTATTTCGATGCGGTCGCCCGGGCCTTCGACCCGCACACCGACTACATGGCCCCGGCCTCAAAGGAGGATTTCGACATCCAGATGAGCGGATCGCTGGAGGGCATCGGCGCCCTGCTGCGCGAGGACGAGGGGCTGATCAAGGTGATCAGGGTCATCCCGGGCAGCGCCGCCGCCAAGCAGGGACAGCTGCAGGCCGAGGACACCATCCTGTCCGTGGCCGAAAAGGACGGCGACCCGGTGGATATCGCCGAGATGCGCATCCGCGAGGCGGTCGGGTTCATCCGCGGCCCCAAGGGCACCGAGGTGCGGCTGACCGTGCAGAAGCCCGACGGCCGCAAGATGGTCATTCCCATCATCCGCGACGTGGTCCAGATCGAGGAGACCTATGTCAAGGGAACCGTGCTCCGCACGGAGCGCAAGCAGCCCGTCGGCTACCTGCGCATCCCCAGTTTCTATCGTGATTTCGCTGCCCAGGCTGATGGCGAGGAACCCCGCAACGTCACCGATGACACCATCCGGGAACTGGCCCGTTTGCAGAAGCAGCGGATCGGCGGCCTGATCCTCGACCTGCGCAACAACGGCGGCGGTGCCCTGACCGATGCGGTGCAGATCTCCGGCCTGTTCCTGCCGGGCGGCCCGGTGGTGCAGGTCAAGGATTCCCAGGGTACGGTCAAGGTTCTCGAGGACGACGACGCCAGCGTGCACTACGACGGCCCGATGATCGTCCTGGTCAACCAGTTCAGCGCCTCGGCCTCAGAGATCCTTGCCGCCGCCCTGCAGGATTACGGCCGGGCCCTGATCGTCGGCGGCGACCACACCCACGGTAAGGGCACGGTGCAGGCCATGCTCGACATGAACCGCAACCTGCCGCTCCTGCGCCTGCAGGACTACGAGGATCTCGGCGCCCTCAAGCTGACCATCCAGAAATTCTACCGGATCAGCGGCGGCTCCACCCAGTACAAGGGTGTCGAACCGGACCTGGTGGTCCCCTCCCTGCTCGATTACCTGGAAAGCGGGGAAAAGTACATGGACTACTCCCTGCCCTGGGACCAGGTGGGCGCGGTCGACTTCGAGCCCTGGCAGGGGTACCGCTTCGATGTGGCCAAGGCCCGGCGCGAGGGGGGCAAATGGGCCGCGGACAATCCACTCTTCGACAAAATCAGGGAGGAGACCGCCAAGGCCAAGGCGCGCAGCGAGGAGACGACCCTGCCTGTGTCCCTCCAGGGAATGTGGCAGGACCGGGAGGAGCTGGCCGCCACCCGCAAGGAGGCGCAGGCCATCGGCCTCTTGCAGGAAGGCGAGGAAGAGGGTGCCGCCGCACCGGAGGAGAAGAAGCCGCTGGAGGAAACCCTGGGCACGGATCCGGTGGTGCAGGTCTCGCTCTTCCTGATGCGCGACCTCCCCCGCCCGGGACGCCGGATCGGCCTGTCGCAGTGAACTTTTATCTTGAAACAAACAGCAGATCATGCTAGAGCAAACCGTGCATGAATCCTCATTCATTTCCTGCCCGCCGGGAGATAGCTGATATATTGTCAAATTGCTGTCAAACTGAACAGACCCAGGATCGAAAACAGACCTGACTCCGGGAACGATGGACCTGAACGAAGCGTTGGCCAACAAGAGAAAGGAAATCCTCGCCCTGTGGATCGAACGGACGCTCGACAGCTATACCTCGTCCGGATTTTTCAAGCGGGCCAAGGATCCGTTCGCCAATCCGGTGGGCGTCAACATCTCCAACGGCCTGACCGCCCTCTTCGACCTGCTGCTCGCCAACGCCGACCAGCAGGCCTTCCTCGAACCGCTGGATACCGTTGTGCGCATCCGCGCCGTCCAGGAATTCACCCCCTCCCAGGCGCTCGCCCCTTTTCTCGAGTTGAAGTGGGTGGTGAAGCAGGTGTTCTCCGCCGGCAAGGAGACGCGCCCCCTCCTGGCCACCCTGGACGACCTCGACTGCACGATCGACCGGATGGCGCTGGCGGCCTTCGACATCTATACCGCCTGCCGGGAACAACTGTACCGGAACCGGGTTCAGGAACTGAAAAGCGGCCGGGCCATCCTCACCGATGCCGCCTGTCCCTCGGCGCTGATGCGCCAGGAACGACAAAAAACCGGGACAAGCAACTGAACGCGCCCCATGTGTGACCGGCCGGATGACGACAGGTTCGACAGACGAATCCTCAGACTCCGGCTTTTTTTGTAACTCTTGCGAGTTACTGTTCAATTTGAATGTGAAGGAGTGATCGATGAAGTACGCCTTCCCGTTGGCGGCAGTAATTGCCCTGGTGTTGATTGCGCTGATCGGCGTCCAGATACCGGGAATGCAATACCTGTTCGGTGTTGTCATTCCGTACCTGGCGATGGCGCTGTTCTTAGGCGGTTTTTGTTACCGGGTGGTTCACTGGGCCAGGTCGCCGGTGCCCTTCAGGATCCCGACCACCTGCGGCCAGGGCTATTCGCTGCCCTGGATCAAGCAGGACAAACTGGAGGCCCCGGTCAACACCTCCCAGGTCGTGGCCCGCATGTTCCTCGAGATCTTCCTGTTCCGCTCCCTCTGGCGGAACACCAAGGCCACGGTCTATGACGGCCCCAAGCTGACCTACGAGTCGAGCAAGTGGCTCTGGCTGTTCGGCATCCTCTTCCACTACAGCTTCCTGGTGGTGGTGGTCCGCCACATGCGCCTGTTCCTCGACCCGGTGCCCTGGGCGGTGTCCTTCCTGGAGACGGGCGACTCGCTCCTGCAGATCGGCGCGCCGGTGATGTACATGACCGACGTGACCATTGTCCTCGCCCTGCTGTTCCTGTTCGCCCGGCGCCTGACCAACCGCCAGGTGCGCTACCTGTCGCTGGCCAATGACTACTTCCCGCTGTTCCTCATCTTCGCCATCGTCGCCACCGGCATCCTCATGCGCTTCTTCCTGCGCGCCGACGTGGACATCAACGCCATCAAGCAGTTGGCCGTCGGCCTGGTGACCTTCCATCCCACCATCGTCACCAAGATCAGCCCGCTCTTCTACGTGCACCTGTTCCTGGTCTGCACCCTGCTGGCCTACTTCCCGTTCAGCAAGCTCATGCACATGGGCGGCGTGTTCCTCAGCCCGACCAGGAACCTGGCCAACGATTCGCGCATGCGCCGCCACATCAACCCCTGGAACCCGGACATCAAGCCGCACTCCTATGCGAGCTACGAGGACGAGTTCCGCGAGGACATGGTGGAGCAGGGCATTCCGGTGGAGAAAGAGTTGCCGCCCAAGGCTGCTGAATAACGCAGGATAACTCAAGAGTATAAGGATACAGCAATGGCAGTGGTAAAGGTAGACAAGTTAGCGCGGAGCGTGGTCGAGGGACCTTCGCTGATGACCGGGTCCATCCCGACCAGGGACTGGATGGATGTGCCTGTTGTCTTCAAGCCGGGGAACTACGCCTACGTGACCAAACCGGAAGTGCAGCGGTATCTGGACAGCCAGAAGGGCGTCAGTTTCCCCAACGCCCGCGAGTGGAATCCAGAGGATGACGATTGGAAATTGCCCGAGAACTGGAAGGAAATCATCCTCCAGGGGCTGGCCGATCGGCTGGACCGGTTCCGCTCGCTGAAAATTTTCATGGACTGCTGCGTGCGTTGCGGGGCCTGCGCCGACAAGTGCCACTTCTTCCTCGGCACCGGCGATCCGAAAAACATGCCGGTCCTGCGGGCGGAGCTGCTCCGCTCCGTGTACCGCCAGGACTTCACCCTGGCCGGCAAGATCCTCGGCAAGCTGGCCGGCGGCCGGGAAATGACCGTGGGCGTGCTGAAGGAGTGGTTCATGTACGCCTACCAGTGCACCGAGTGCCGGCGCTGCTCGGTGTTCTGCCCCTACGGCATCGACACCGCCGAGATCACCATGATGCTGCGCGAGCTGCTGCACCTGGTCGGCATCGGCATCAACTGGTGCATGGAGCCGGTGTCCAACTCGAACCGCACCGGCAACCACATGGGCCTCACCCCGCAGGCCTTCAAGGGCAACGTCGAGTTCCTCTGCGACGACATCGAGAACCTCACCGGGGTCCGGGTCAACCCGACCTTCAACCGCAAGGGCGCCGAGGTGCTGTTCATCACCCCGTCGGCCGACGTGTTCGCCGAGCCGGGCATCTTCACCTGCATGGGCTACCTGCTGCTGTTCGAGGCCATCGGCCTGGACTACACCTGGTCGACCTATGCCTCCGAGGGTGGTAACTTCGGCCTGTTCACCTCCAACGAGATGATGAAGAAGCTCAACGGCAAGATGTACGCCGAGGCCAAGCGGCTCGGCGTGCGCTGGATTCTTGGCGGCGAGTGCGGCCACATGTGGCGCGTGCTCCATCAGTACATGGACACCATGAACGGCCCGGCGGATTTCCTCGAGGTACCTCGGTCGCCGATCACCGGCACGGTGTTCGACAACGCCCGCTCCACCAAGATGGTGCACATCTCCGAGTTCACCGCCGACCTGATCCGGAACAACAAGATCACCCTCGACAAGAGCCGCAACGCCCACGTCCTGCCCACCTTCCACGACTCCTGCAACCCGGCCCGGGCCATGGGCCTGCTCGAGGAGCCGCGCTACATCCTCGACCACGTGGTTGAAAAGTGGGTGGAAATGCCGGAAAACACCATCCGCGAGCAGACCTTCTGCTGCGGTTCGGGCACGGCCCTGAACACCGACGAGATCATGGAACTGCGCATGCGCTCCGGGTTGCCGCGGGCCAACGCCGTCAAATACGTCCACGACAAGCACGGGGTGAACACGCTCGGCTGTGTCTGCGCCATCGACCGGGCGACGCTGACCACCCTGATGAACTACTGGGTGCCGGAGGTGCAGGTGGCCGGATTGAGCGAACTGGTCGGCAACGCCCTGGTGATCGAAGGTGAGCAACGACAGGACCTGACCGAAGGGCTCAGGACCCTTGTTTAACAGACCGGCCGGAACGGAGGAACTACGATGTACGACAGTGGTAAAATCATCACGGGACTGGTCATTTTCGTCCTGCTCGTCACCATACCCGTCTGGTACAACCGCGGCCGGGCCGCGTCCGTACCGAAACTGGTCCTGCCCAAGGACGCCAAGACCTGCGTCCTGCCCGCCGCCGAAATTCGCGCCGAGCACATGAAACTGCTCAACGTCTGGCGCGACCAGGTGCTGCGCGACGGCGACCGGGCGACCTTCACCATCGAGGGGAAGGAATACCAGAAAAGCCTGATGCTCACCTGCATGAAGTGTCACACGAGCAAGAAGCAGTTCTGTGACTCCTGCCATACGTACGCATCGGTAAAACCATATTGCTGGGACTGCCACATAGCTCCTGCAGAGTGAACGGCCAAAGAGGAGATAACGAGATGGACACTAAAAGAAGAGATTTCCTCAAGGTAGCAGGAATTTCCACTCTTGCCGGCCTGGGAGGAACAGCGGTCATCGACCGGCTGGTCAATGCGTCGAACATCGCCCACGCCAGCGTAGCCGCCGGCACAGACGCCGGCCACGCCGAGGCTGCAGGCGGTCACGGCGCCCAGTCCGCCGCCAGCGGCGTCCGCTACGGCATGGTGGTCGATGTCCGGAAGTTCCGTGAGGATGCAAGCCTCGGCGAGAAGGTGGTCGCCGCCTGTCACTCGGTCCACAATGTCCCCGAGTTCCCGGACAAGAAGGACGAGATCAAGTGGATCTGGATGACCCATTTCGAGAACGCCTTCCCGGAAAGTCCCAACCTGTACCGGGACGAGGCGAATGTCGGTCACGAGTTGCCGATCTTCTGCAACCACTGCGACAACCCGCCCTGTGTGCGCGCCTGCCCGACCAAGGCGACCTTCCGCAACAAGGAAGGGATCGTCATCATGGATTACCACCGCTGCATCGGCTGCAGGTTCTGCATGGCCGCCTGCCCCTACGGCAGCCGCAGTTTCAACTGGCGCAACCCCGAGGACTACGTCAAGAACCTCAACAGGGACTTCCCGAGAAGGACCCGGGGCGTCGTGGAAAAGTGCAACTTCTGCGCCGAGCGCGTGGGTATCGGCCTGCAGCCGGCCTGCGTCGAGGCCTGCGGCGACAGCAAGGCCATGGTTTTTGGCAATCTCAACGACCCGCATTCCGAGATCAGGACAATACTGAAGGAGAACCATACCCTGCAGCGTAATCCTTCTCTCGGCACCCTCCCTTCCGTCTTTTATATTGTGTGAGGCCGCCATGTTTGAAAAAGCGTTAAAAGGAAACAACTACTACTGGATGTGGCTTGCCTTTCTCGGCTTTTTTATCGCCATCGCGGTGGTCTGCTACCTGCGGCAGTACTTCACCGGTCTGGCGCTCACCGGCATGAGTCGGGATGTCTCCTGGGGGCTCTACATCTCCCAGTTCACCTTCCTGGTCGGCGTGGCGGCGGGAGGGGTGATGCTCGTGCTGCCCTATTATATTCACAATTACAAGGCGTTCGGGCGAATCACGATCCTCGGTGAATTCCTCGCCATCGCCTCGCTGCTGATGTGCATGATGTTCATCATGGCCGACCTCGGCCAGCCGCTGCGCGGCCTCAACGTGCTCTTCCACCCCACGCCCAATTCCATGCTGTTCTGGGATATGTGCGTGCTCTGGGGCTACCTGCTGCTCAACGTGCTGTGCGGCTGGGTGATCCTCACCGCCGAGCGGAAACAGGTCCATCCGCCGAAGTGGATCTATTTCTTCGTCTACCTGTCCATTCCGTTCGCCTTCTCGATCCACACCGTCACCGCCATGCTGTACTGCGGCCTGCCCGGTCGGCACTTCTGGCTCTCCGCCATCGTCGCTCCGCGCTTCCTCGCCTCGGCCTTCGCCGCCGGTCCGGCACTGATCGTGGTCATGGCGCTCATCCTCAAGCGGGTTGCCAACTTCGATGCGGGCAAGGACGCCATCAACAAGATGGTGACCATCATCATCTATGCGGCCATCGCCAACATGTTCTTTGTCTGCCTGGAGTTCTTTGTCGGCTTCTACTCCCAGATTCCTGGCCACAAGCACACCCTGCAATACCTGTTCTTCGGCCTGGAGCACCATGGTCACGTATACAACAACCTGGTGCCCTTCATGTGGGGGTTTGTGGTACTCTTCTTCGTTGGCATCGCCCTCCTCAGCCACCCGTACACCAGAAAAGGCAACGATCTCTGGCTCGGCATCGGCGCGGCCTCGATCTTCCTGGCCTTCTGGCTGGACAAAGGCATCGGCTTCGTGCTCGGCGGCTTTGTGCCCACGCCGACCCATGAGATCGTCGAGTACTACCCGACCATCAACGAGTTGTTCATCACGGTGGGTGTCTGGGCGACCGGCTTCTTCATCCTGACCATCCTCTACAAGATAGCCATCGACGTGGAACACGAAATCGAAGCCTGAGCCACTCAGGCCCGGCCCAAAGCCCCCGCATGCGGGGGCTTTTTTTTTGCGCTGCCGGTCTCGGTCTCAGAGACCGGCCCGGACCAGGTAGGCGTGCCAGAGGGCGAGGATCTGGTCCTGCAGGAACAGATAGGAGATGGCACCCACGGCCAGGAAGGGGCCGAAGGGAATCCGGGTCTGGCCGCCCCGGCCCTGCCGGATCATTGCCGCGATGCCGACCAGACTGCCGGTCAGGGAACTGAAGAGAACAACGTAGGGCAGGCTCTGCCAGCCGAGGAAAGCGCCGATCATGGCGAGCAGCTTGATGTCGCCACCACCCATGCCTTCCCGCCGGGTCAGGGCGTAGTAGCCGAAGGCCACGGCGTACAGCAGGCCACCGCCCAGGAGAATGCCCAGACCGGACTGCTGCCAGCTGACCAAGTCATTGCCGAAAGACCCGGCAAAACCGAGCACGATGCCCGGCAGGCTGATCACGTCGGGGATTATTTGATGATGGATATCGATAAATATGATAACCAGCAGCGCAGCGACAAACACGAAGTAGTACCCGGCGGCCAAGCTGAGGCCAAGGCGCGCGACCAGGGCCGCCGACAGGGCGGCCATGGCCACTTCCACCAGCGGGTACTGCGGCGAGATGCGCATCTGGCAGGACCGGCAGCGACCGCGCAGGGCGAGGTAGCTGAACACCGGGATATTCTCGTACCAATGCAGCGGCCGCTGGCAGCCCGGGCAATGCGAGGCCGGGAACATGATCGACTCGCCTTCGCTGGGCAGGCGAAGGATGACCACATTCAGAAAAGAGCCGACAACGGCTCCGAAAACAGCGGCAAAACCGATCAGCAGTGGTTCCATTTGGCATGAATTGTTGAAGGAATTGTCATGAGGCCAAGCCTCTTTTCTTTCTTGTATCGTCTTCCATGGTCGAGTTCCAGGAAAAATCAGTCGTCCGCTCCAACGATCAGTTGGTTGAGGGGATTTTTCGCCTCACCCTGAACGCCCCCCGCATCGCCGCCGGTGCCAGGCCCGGACAGTTTGTCATGGTCTCCTGCGCTACCGGCCTCGACCCCCTGCTGCGTCGCCCCTTTTCGATCCACCAGGTGGGAGCCGACGGCCAGGTGCAACTCCTTTTCAAGGTGACCGGCCGTGGCACGACACTGCTCGCCCGGGCCCGTACCGGCGATAGGCTCAGCCTGGTCGGTCCGCTCGGCCGTGGGTTCAGCCTGACCCCTGGCCGCGTCTGCCTGGTGGGCGGCGGCATGGGCATCGCCCCCCTGCTGTTTCTGGCCAGCCGCCTGCGGGAACAGGCCGCCGAGCAAGCACCCACCGTACTCCTGGGCGCCCGCTCGGCGAGCGAACTCCTGCCGCTGCTCGACGGCTTTGCCGCCCTCGGCTGCGAGGTACGCGCCGCCACCGACGACGGCAGTCTCGGCCACCACGGTCCGGTGGCTGACCTGCTGCCCGGCCGACTCGACCAGGCGGAGCGGGTGGCGACCTGCGGCCCCTTCGCCATGATGGCGGCCGTGGCCGCACTCTGTCGAGGGAGCAACACCCCCTGCCAGGTCTCCCTGGAGACCCATATGGCCTGCGGCCTCGGCGCTTGTCTCGGCTGCACCGTGCACGGCGCCGATGGCGCCTACCGGCACGTGTGCAAGCATGGCCCGGTGATGGCCGCCGAGGAGGTTGCATGGACCCGGTGATCCCAACTGCCCCGGACCTGCGGGTCGATCTCGGTCCGCTCTCCCTCGCCAACCCGGTGATGACCGCCTCCGGGACCTTCGGCTACGGCGCCGAATTCTCCGCCCTGGTCGATCTGCGCCGACTCGGCGCCATTGTCGTCAAGGGCATCTCCCTTGCCCCCCGGCCCGGCAACCCGCCGCCGCGCATTGTTGAAACCGCCTGCGGCATGCTCAACGCCATCGGCCTGGAAAATGTCGGCCTGAAGCGGTTTGTCAGCGACAAGATGCCCTGGCTGCGCACCCTGCGCTCGCCGGTCATCGTCAATATCCTGGGCGATTCGGTGGAAGAGTACGCCGAGCTTGCCGGCGCGCTCTCCGCTGTGCCGGGGATCAGCGGACTCGAGGTGAACATCTCCTGCCCCAACGTCAAGAAGGGCGGAGTCGCCTTCGGCACGGTTCCGGACATGGCTGCGGCCGTGACCCGCGCGGTCCGTGCCGCCTCCGACCTGCCGCTCATCGTCAAGCTGTCGCCCAACGTCACCGACATCGTGGCCATGGCCCGGGCCGTGGCCGACAATGGCGCTGATGCCATCAGCCTGATCAACACCCTCATCGGCATGGCCATCGATGTCCGCACCCGCCGACCGCGATTGGCCAACGTGATCGGGGGCCTGTCGGGACCGGCGGTCAAGCCGGTGGCCCTGCGCATGGTCTGGCAGGTGGCCTCGGCCGTTCGTATCCCGGTGATCGGCATCGGCGGCATCGGCACGGCCGAGGATGCCATCGAATTCCTGCTGGCCGGAGCCAGCGCGGTGCAGGTCGGCACGGCCAATTTCTACAACCCGGCGGCCTCCATGGATATCCTGGACGGCCTTGCAGCCTGGCTGCGCGAGCAGGGGGAGACCTCGGTGCGGGCCGTCATCGGCACCCTCAGGCTGGAGCGGTGAACACCGTGGACCGGGGACTGGTCTGCGTGTCGGTGGCCGCCGTGGACGCGGCCGCGGTCATCGCCAGTGTCCGGCCGGTGCTGAGCCTGGCCGATGTGGTGGAGATCCGCCTCGACGCCATGCTCGTCCCGCAGATCGAGCCCTGCGTTGCCGCCCTCGACCGCCCTCTGCTGGTTACCAACCGGCCGCGGTGGGAAGGCGGTCTGTTCGCCGGCAGCGAGGCGGAACGTGTCGATCAGCTCTGCGCGGCCGTCCAGGCAGGCGCCCGCTACGTGGATATCGAACTGCGCACGAATGCGGCCCTGCGCTCCCGGCTGATCGGGGCGGCCCGTGACCGTGGAGCCCGGGTGATTGTCTCCAGCCACGATTTTGCCGGTACGCCGCCGGCCGCAACACTCCTGGCAACCCTCCACCAGATGAGGGCGAGCGGGGCGGACCTGGGCAAGATCGTCACCACCGCCACCAATGCGGACGAGGCGCTGCGCGTGCTCGCCGTGCAAGGGGAGGCGAAGACACTCCATTTTCCCCTGAGCGCCTTCGCCATGGGCGAACCCGGCCGTATCACCCGGCTGGCCAGCCTCTACCTGGGCGGCGCGATGACCTACGCCAGTCTCGACGAACACCAGGCCACCGCCCCCGGGCAGTTGTCCGTGTGTCACCTGCGCGCCCTGATCACCCTTTTCGAGCAGCGTCCATGATCAACGGCAGCACCCGCCTGTTCGGCATCATTGGCGATCCGGTGGCCCATTCGCTCAGCCCGGCCATGCACAACGCCTGTTTTGCCGCCATGGGTCTGAACAATGTCTATGTGGCCATGCGACCGACCTCGCTGGCCGGGGCCATCACCGGCCTGCGCAGCCTCGGTTTTGTCGGCGTGTCCGTCACCGTGCCCTTCAAGGTCGAGGTGATGCGCCATTTGGACGCCATTGACCCGGTGGCGGCCCGCATCGGCTCGGTGAACACCCTCGTGTTCCAGCGGCAACAGGACGATTCCGTCCGCTGTACCGGCCACAACACCGATTGGATCGGCGCCAACCAGGCCCTGGGCGAAACACTCGACCCGGCCGGCCGCACGGTGCTCGTGCTCGGCGCCGGCGGCGCGGCCAGGGCAGTGGGATTTGGCCTGCTCGAGGCCGGGGCCCGGGTATTGCTCACCAACCGAACCCTTGCCAAGGGTCGGCAACTGGCCGACCAACTGGGTTGCCCCTTCATCGCCCCCCAGGACCTGGGTTCGGTAGTCGCCGACGCGCTGATCAACACCACCTCGGTGGGCATGGCGCCGCACACCGAGGCCTTGCCCATCGATCTGCACCTGCTCGACCGTTTCCCGGTGGTCATGGACATCGTCTACGCACCCCTCGCCACCCGGCTGCTGCGCGAAGCCGCCGCCCGCGGCTGCCGGACCGTTGACGGGTTACAGATGCTCCTCCACCAGGGGGTGGCCCAGTTCCGCCTGTGGACCGGCCAGGACCCGCCGGTCGAGGTCATGCGCCATGCCCTGGTCGTGGCCCTCGCCAACCGGTCCGACTGAACCGTTTCCGCCCAACCTTCGCCACGGTCCCCGTTATGATGCCCATCACCCCGGTCCCGCACATCGATGCCACAATCAGCGTTCCCGGCTCGAAAAGCCTGACCCAGCGCGCCCTCATCGCCGCCGCCCTTGCCTCGGGGGAGTCCCGGCTGCACGGGCCGCTGGCCAGCGAAGACACCCGCTACACCATCGCGGCCCTTGCGGCCATGGGCCTGCAGGTGGACACGAGTGATCGGGACTGCTGGCGGGTGGCGGGCGCCGGCGGCCGCATCGACACTCCCAGCGCGGACATCTTCCTTGGCAACAACGGCACGGCCACCCGTTTCCTCACCTCGCTGGCAACGCTCGGCCACGGCCGTTTCCGCATCACCGGCAGCGAACGCATGGCCCAGCGGCCCATCCTGCCCCTGCTCGAGGCCCTGCGCGGCTGGGGAGCCGAGATCGTCAGCGAGGCCGGCAGCGGTTGCCCGCCCCTGACCATTGCCGCCCATGGGCTCAGCGGCGGTCGAACCGTGCTGCCCGAAGGACGGTCGAGCCAGTACCTCTCCTCCCTGCTTCTTGTGGCCCCTTATGCGAACGCGCCGGCCGAACTGGAGGTGCGGGGCGCCATCCTGTCCCAGCCCTACGTGCGCATGACGCTCGCGGTGATGGCAGCCTTCGGCATCCAGGTCGAGGCCGCGGCCGCGCTCAACGCCTTCCGCATTCCCCGGGGCTGTTACCGGGCGCGCAGCTACGCCATCGAGGGCGACGCCAGCAGCGCCAGCTACTTCTGGGCCGCGGCCGCCGTGAGCGGCGGCCGGGTGAGGGTGACCAACGTGCCCCGCCCTTCCCTGCAGGGCGACACGGACCTGCTGGGCTGCCTGGAGCGCATGGGCTGCCGGATCGACAGCAACGCCGGCGGCATCACCGTGACCGGACCCGGACAACTGCGCGGCATCGAGGTGGACATGGGCGACATGCCGGATGTGGCCCCCACCCTGGCCGTGGTCGCCGCCTTTGCCGAAGGGACCACGGTCATCGACAACATCGCCCACCTGCGCATCAAGGAGTGCGACCGGCTGTCGGCCGTGGTCAGTGAACTGCGCCGGCTGGGGGTGGAGGCGGAGGAGGAACCGGCGCGGATGATCATCCGCGGCCAGGGCGGCCGGAACCTGCACGGCGCGACCATCAGCACCTACGAGGACCACCGCATGGCCATGAGCTTTGCCGTGGCCGGCCTGCGGGTGCCCGGTGTGGTCATTGGCGGTGAGGAGTGCGTGGCCAAATCCTTTCCTGATTTCTGGGAGCGGTTCCGCCTGCTCGGCTGACCGTGCCCGCCCGGCGGTCAAGGGACCGGCCCGGGCAGGGTTCAGCGCCCGTCCGGTCGCTCCTCCCTTGGCAGCAGCAGATACAACTCGCCCTCCTCCTTCATCCGCCCGGCCGCCCGGCCGGCCGGCTCGCCCGACCCCCAGAACAGATCCACCCGTCCGGGTCCCACCAGCGCCGAGCCCGTATCCTGCACGCTGACAAAGCGCTGCAGTCGCTGCCACCCCGTCATCACCCCATCCGCAAACACCGGTTGCCGGCTGTCCAGGTAGGCCAGCGCGCCGGGAGGGTACCAGTGCTGGTCCACGGCAATGGACCGACCCGGGGTGAGCGGTCGCCCCAGGCTGCCCACGGCCGGCCCGGCCTCGGTCCAGTGAAAGAAGATGAACGAATCGTTCTGGTGCAGGACCAGGTCGCGCTCCTCGGGGTGGCGGGCCAGGTAGTCGCGGATGGAGTCCATGGTGACCTCCGCCAGTTCCATGCGGCCGGTCCTGACCAGGAAGGCGCCGATGCTCCGGTAGGTCCGGCCGTTCCGCTCCGCGTAGTGAATCCCGCGCCGGCTGCCGTCGGTGAGGTGGAGGATGGCCGAGCCCTGCACGTGGAGGACGAACACGTCGAACGGGTCGGCGAGCCAGACCATCTCGCTGCCGGCCAGCAGGTTGCCCCGCTCGATTTCGCGGCGCGTCCAGAAGGGACGCAGCACGCCGTCCACGAGGCGACCGATGCTCTTCCGGCCGCCGCTTTCCCGCACCACCAGGCTGTCCGGACGGGCGTACACCGGATAGAGGAAGGGTGGCGTGCGGGTCAGGCTGCCCGCGAAGTGAGGCTGGTAATACCCGGTCACCAGCGGGCGGCGACGATCCGGGACAGGGTCATCGGCCACCATGCGCACCGCAACGAACTGCCGGCGAATGGCGGTGTTCAGGGCTTCCGGACCAGGCGCGGCCCGCACCAGTCGCTGCATGCGGCGGGCGGCCGCGAGCAGCTGCCCGGCGGTGACCGATGGTCCGGCCCAGGTGATGCGGGTGTTCGCCGGCTGGCCCCGGAGATACGCCACACTCTCTGCCAATACCTCCTCGAGGCCACGAAAATGGAGATCGTCCCCATAGGTCGGCTGCTCCCGGGGGGCGAGGGTGACCGTCGCGGCTGAGACAGGCGCGGCACCGAGCAGCAGGACCGCGACCGTCAGGCAAAGCATCCGCCAGGGAAAGCCGCTCATGCCATGACTCCCGCCGGCTGTCGACAGCGACAGCCGATCGCCGGCACGGCAGGCCGCTGCCGTCCTGTGACCAACCCGAACAGGGACAGCGGGGAGAGGGGCGTTCGCCCGACAGGAGCGAAACAGGCACGCCCACGTTCCTGGTCTGGTTGGTGCGCGACGGCCAACGGTTTGTGCGGGGAAAAGGGTCTGACGGTCGCGGGGCGGGTCTGCTTCAAACGGCAAAATGGGCGGCAAAGGCTGCCAGGAACCGGTCCAACGCATCGGCCGGCAGCCGGTTGATGCCGGCGGCCGCGGCCCGTCCGCCGCCCGTGGCAAACTGGCGGCAAAGGCTGTCCGCGCCCCGGGGGTTGTCCAGGGGGGCACGGACGCTGACCAGGAGGGAGCCGTCCGTGTTGGTGATGAGGGTGGCATGGGCCAGGTCCGGCTCCCGGCGGGCAACACGGTTGGCGAACACCCCCACCACCCGCCTGGCCCAGCTGGCAGCCGGCAACAGGTACACCTGGCCAGCGGAAAAGGACCAGCGGGGCGTCAGTGCCTCTGCCCTGGCCATGTCCCGGTCATGGCCGGCGCGGAGTCCGGCGAGCAGGTCGGACTGGAGGGCGAACTCGAACGGGTCGACAAAGCGGTGCACCTCGCGGTACAGGTCGGCGGGATGCACGTGCAGGTCGGCCTCGGAGCTGCCGTAGCCGTTGTAGTTGAGCAGGTGGCCGAGTTCGCGCAGGAGGGCTGCCTCTTCGGCGTCCAGGCCGCTTGTCTCGGCCAGGGCTGCGGCCGTCTCGTCGAGATTGTCGCCGTAGGCGCCGACGAGCGCCCAGGGACGGTACCGGCCGGCGAGCAGGCGGTCAACGATCAGGCTGGTGCAGGTGTGCGGGGCGGGATCGATGTGCAGGGTCAGCGCCCCGGAATCGGGCAGCTCGCCGCTGTAGTGATGGTCGGCGTACAGGACGGTGTTGCCAACGGCCAGCAGCCGCTCCAGTTCGGGACGGTTGGCATCCAGGGAAATGTCGAGCACGGTCAGCCGGCAGCCGACCGCGTCCTGCACCTTGCCGAGCAGGCGGATGTCGCGTTTGACCCCGGTGACCAGTTGCGCCCCGGGCCGGGGCTCGTGCAGGCGGAGCTGGTGCAGGGCGCAGATGCCGTCCGCATCGCCATTGAACACGTCGATGCTGCGCATGGGCGATGCGGTCCGGATCCTGCTGACAGCCGGCGGTCAGTTGCCGCCGGGCAGATCGAGGCCGAAGGGTGAGCCGATATTGGCCAGGCGGAAGGTGACCATGAAGATCTGGTCGTCCGGGGTGTAGTTGGACGACAGCTCCACCGACCAGCAGGCCGGCTGGTAGATGAGCCGGATCTTCTCCTCGATGGTCACCTCGGTCTCGATGGCGCGCTCCAGGCTGTAGCCGGCGGCGAAGTTGTAGGGCAGCAGGTACCAGATGGAGCCGCTGATGGAATTGATGTCCTTGACCGAATCGTAACGGTAGTCGAGGCCCAGTTGGTCGCCGCGGCTGCTGAAGTAATCGGTTTCCACCGCGTGGTAGAACAGGCCGTCGCCGTACATGTCGGTCTGGTTCGTGTACTTCAGGCGGAAATTGCGCACCGGGTAGAAACCGGATTCCATCTCCAGCGGGATGAACGGCTCATCGCTCATCTCGTTGCGCAGATCGTAGCCCTGCTTGAACTTGACAAAGGCGTAGTCCCGGTCGAATTCACGACCGCCGCGTTCACCGTAGACCTTGAAGAAGTTGTTCAGGCCGTAAAAGATGATGTTTTCATCCTCCAGGGCGTCGATGGTGTCGAACTGGGGCAGTTTGACATCGTCCGGGATGTCGGTGTACTCGTAGGCCACGTACGGCCGGAGCATGTGGCTCCAGGAGTTGATCTCGTCACCTTTGAAGCCGAAGTCGCGCATGAAGGTGGTGCCCACCTCGCCGCCCAGGTTGTAGAGGAACCGGTTCTCCGAGCTGGTGTCCTCCCACTCGGAGGCGCCGTTGTCGTTGATCACGTAGGCGGTGTCGCGGACCCCGCCCTTGACCGTGGTTTCCAGGTAGGGGCTGAGGGGAACGGCCGTGGACACCACCGGGAACAGGTCGACCCGCTGCGCGTCCACGCCATCGTTGCGCCAGAAGTTGACGTAGTTGGCGTCCCAGGCAAAGTCCGCCCCGCCCTCGTCGGAGATGGGCAGCAGGCCCGAGTAGGTCAGGGACGGCAACTGCCAGGCCACCGACGGGTCGTCCGCGGTGTAGTCCTTTTCGCTCACGTCGTTGACCGCGAGGAACTCGCCCTGCAGGGTGGTGCCGTTCTCCCAGGCGCGCAGGAACCCCAGGGTGTTGTTCCGGTACTTGTCGGTTTTTTCCTGGAAACCGCGGCCGAAACCGTCGAGATACCTGTTCTGGTTGGCGGAGATGGCGGTGGAACCGGTGTTGAACTCGCGCAGGTAATCGAGATCCGAGACCACGTCCACGTCCAGGCGGGTGATCCACTCGCCGACGTTCTGGTCGGCCTTGCCGCGGACCCAGTAGCGTTCCTGGTTGGAGTGGGTGAATTTGCCGTCACTGTAGTAGTCGGGCTCGGCCTCCGGGTCGGAGAGGTCGTCGTCGAGGTAGTGGGCCAGGAACATGCCCTTGCTGTCCTCCTCGAGCGCGTAGCGGAACTCGGCGCCGGCCATGAGGCCGCGGTCGGTGAAATAGCGCGGAAAGAGGGTGAGGTCGGCGCTGGGCGAGAGGTTGATGAAAAACGGTGTCTCGAAGTTGAAGCCGTCGCGGCTGGAAAAGTACAGGTTGGGGAAGAGGAAGCCGGTCTGCCGGGTCCGCTTGGCGGGCAGGATCATGACCGGCGAGTAGAGGACCGGCACGTCCTTGATGCGGAAGGTGGCGTGCTTGAGGAAGGCGTAGCCGCCGTCGGTGATCTCCGTATCCGCGGCGCCGAAGCTCCAGGGCGGGGTTTCGCCGGACTTGAGCTTGCAGGTGATGATCCAGCCGTCCTCGATGTGGTAGGTGAGTTCGCCGGTCTTCTCGATCACCCGCCCCTCGAGATGCATACTCTTTTCCTGTCGGATGATGGTGGCGTTCTCGAAGGTGCCGGTCGCCTCCTTCAGGTCGATGCTGCCCGACTCGGCGCTCAACTCGTCCGTGCCGAGGTCGATGAGCAGGTTGCCGCGCGCCTTCACCCGGCCGAGTTCCACGTCATAGGCCAGCCAGTCGGCCTTGATGCTGGTCACGGTTTTGGTCTCGGTGACGGTTTCCTCCGGTTTGTCGGCCGTCTCCTCCGACTCGCCGAGGAGTCCGCCCCAGCGGGCGTCCTCGGCGTCTTTCTTGACCCGGGTGACGGATTCCTTTTTCTCGAGGATGACGTTGCCCTCGGCGATGACGCTCGCCGGGTCCTCGTACCGGGTGATCTTGTCCGCGGTGATCTCCCACTGCCGGGCATCCACCGAGGCGGCCGTCAGGTTGCCCGCGGGCAGCAGCAGCGAAAAGAAGAGGAAGAAAACGGGAAGGATCGGTGAGGGTGGGGTTGTCTGCTTCACCTCGATCTGCTCCTTGTGCGTGGTCTCATCAGGGAAGGGGCGCCAACTCCCGGCAACCCTGCGGATGCAGGGGCGAAACGGCGCGCGGACAAGCCTTTCCTGATACAAAAACAATAAGGAAAACAATTACAAGTAACGGTTCCGAATGTACGTGGGCGCTCCTGTTGTGTCAAGCGAAAAGTCAAAGATTTACCTTGCGTAGGCTCATAAATTGGTTTAAGTATCGCCAGTCGGAAATAACGCCTAATAAGTTGATTTTCCATGGCTTAGAGCCGAACCCCATCTTCCTGCCCGCCATCGCGGCATCACCCCCCGGCAGTACGGTATGAATTTTCTCTTCGGCCCGGTGAATTCCAGGCGCCTCGGCCGTTCTCTCGGTATCGACCTGTTCAGGGAAAAGATCTGCAATCTCAACTGTGTCTACTGCGAGGTGGGGCCCACCACCGCCCTGGTCAACCGGCGCGGTCTGTACACGCCCACCCGGGAGATCCTCGAGGAGATCACCACTTTCTGCGCCGATCCGGACCGTTTGGCAGCGGTGGACGTACTCACCGTCACCGCCAAGGGCGAGCCGACCCTGCACCTCGAATTCAACACCATCCTCCGCCATATCAAGCGCTGCACCGACAAGCCGGTGGCCGTGCTCACCAACGGCACCACCTTGGTGGACGACGAGGTCCGCCAGGCCCTGCAGCTGGCCGACATCGTCGTGCCGTCACTGGACGCGGCGCGGGCGGACAGTTTCCGCCGGGTGGACCGGCCCGCCCCGGGCCTGGACCTCGAGGCGGTGATCGCCGGGCTGCACCGTTTTTCCCATGAGTATCACGGCCGCCTGTGGCTCGAGATTCTCCTTGTCCGCGACCTGAACGATACCGACGCGGACATCGACGCCCTGCAGCCGGTTCTCGCCACCCTGCGGCTCGACCGGCTGCAGCTCAACACCGTGGTCCGCCCGCCGGCCGATCCCGGCGCCCGCCCGGTGCCCGAGGCCAGGCTGGCGGAGATCGCCCGCACCTTCCGCGGCGCCCTGGCCGTGCCGGTCGACCTGCCCTCGCCCGGTGCCGGTTCCACCGACCGCGCACGGGCCACGACCGCCTCTGCCGCAGCGGACGCCTCACCGGCGAGCCTGCGGCAGGCAATCATCCAGATGGTCAGGCGGCGGCCCTGCACCGCCGCCGATATCGACCGCGTCTTCCAGCTGGGCGGCGCGGAAAAAGTTGAGCAGCTGCTCAGATCGCTCGTGACATCGGGCACCCTGCGGATTGTCAGCCACGCAGAGGACCGGTTTTATCACTGACACCCTGCACGGGGCGATCGGGTCAAGCTGCTCGGAACATTCACCCAAGGAAACACCATGACCGACGAGGAACAGAACAGCAACGAACGCAAAGATCCACCGGCGCGCAAGGCCAAGACCGGGGCCTGGTGGAAAAGTGTCCGCCGGAGTGCGGAGGCCGAGGAAAAAAACGAGACCCCGGCGCAGCCGGCACCTTCAGTGGCGGCGGAGGCGCCGGCCGCCGCCGCCCTGCCCGAACCGGACGGACGGCCGCTCGACCCGCCGCAGGCAACCGAGACCGCTGCCGCACCGCCCCCGCCCGCCCGTGAGACCACGCCGGCCGTTGCCGCATCGGTCGAACCGGCAGGGGAGACAAGCGACACCGCCGCCGCAAGCGACGAGGCCGCCTCCGGCGACACCCCGGGGGAGGACCAGCCGCCGGCCAGGGCCAAGCGGAAATCCCGCCGCGGCGGCCGCAAACGGGGCAAGCGGGCCGACAGCCCGCCGGCCGAGGGAACCGACCTGCCCGCCGAGGAGCCGGTGGTGCCGGCGGCGGCACAGGAACCGGTGGACGACCAGGCCGACGACGACGACCAGGTTCCGGAACCGGAGATCGACGAGCAGGCGAAAAAAGCGGTCACCTACAAGCTGCTCATCAACGCCGAGGAGCCCGAGGAATGCCGCATCGCGCTGGTCGAGGACGGTCGCCTCGAGTCCTTCCACGTGACCACCATCGACCGCGAGCCCACCAAGAACAACATTTACAAGGGCCGCATCGTCTCCATCGAGGCCAACCTGCAGGCGGCCTTTGTGGACATCGGCACCGGTCGCAACGGCTTCCTGCCGTTCAACGAGATCCACCCTGAGTATTTCCGCCAGGACGTCAGCGACAAGAGCCGGGCGCTCATCGCCCAGCAGCAGTGGAAAAAACTGAAGATCGAGGAGGTGGTGCAGAAGGGCCAGGAGGTGCTGGTGCAGGTGGTCAAGGAGGTCACCGGCAACAAGGGGGCCAACATGACCACCTACCTGAGCCTGCCGGGCCGCTGCCTGGTGCTCATGCCCGGCAGCGACAGCGCCGGCATCTCGCGCAAGATCGTCGGCGAGGAACGCCGCGCCGGCCTGCGCGAGATCATGAGCGAGTTCGAGATCCCCGAGGGCATCGGCTACATCATCCGCACCGCCAGCGCCGAGATCACCCGCGTCGCCCTGGAGAACGACCTGCAGACCCTGCTCGCCCTGTGGGAGGAGATCAAAAAACGCGGCCAGACCATGAACGCGCCGGCCCTGGTCTACGAGGAGCAGGATACCGTGGTGCGCTTCCTGCGCGACCATTTCTTCGCGGAGATCCAGGAGATCCTGGTGGACACCCAGGAGTCGCTGGACAATGTCAACGCCTTCATCGAGCAGCTGCCGCCCAAGCAGCGCAAGGTCAAGGTGCGCATGCACCGGGCGAGCAAGCCGATCTTCAACCAGTACAATATCGAGGAGCAGATCGAGTCCATCTACCGGCCGCAGGTGACCCTGCCCTCGGGCGGCTCGATCGTCATCGACCCCACCGAGGCCCTGGTGGCCATCGACGTCAACTCCGGCCGGACCTCGAAGAACAGCGATTTCGACGAGACCATCTTCCTCGCCAACATGGAGGCCGCGGCGGAACTGGCCCGGCAGCTGCGGCTGCGCGACCTGGGCGGGCTGATCGTGGTCGACTTCATCGACATGCGCAACAAGAAGCACATCCGCGAGGTCGAGCGCCAGGTCAAGGTGAGCATGAAGCGCGACAAGGCCAAGGTGGACATCAGCAAGATCTCCCGCTTCGGCCTGATGCAGATCTCGCGCCAGAAGATGGGCGCGCCCATCGAGAAAGGCAGCTACCTGACCTGCCCCCACTGCCAGGGCCGGGGCGTGATCCGCTCGGTGGAGACCCAGGCCCTCTACTACCTGCGCCGCATCCAGACCGGCATCACCCGCAAGAAGGTCGGCCGGGTGGAGTGCCGCCTGCCGCTGGACGTGGCCCAGTACCTGCTCAACAAGAAACGGGCCGAACTGGTCGAACTGGAACACCGCAACAGCGCCCGCATCGACATCATCCCCTGTGCCGACATGAAGCCCGCGGATCACCAGCTCGACTTCCTCGAACCCGAAGCCGCAGCCCGCTGACCAGTCCGGGTTCCGGCCCGTCGCCCCCGCGGCGGGCCGGAACCCGTCCCTCCTCCCGGCCGATTCGGCCGCCCCGCCGTGGTCTCACGCCGCTTGCGGCCGCCTGATGATCGTGCGCACCGAATCGATCCGCCGCACCCCCGCCTCCCTGACCCCCACCGGCCCCGGGTCGTCTGCCCGCAAGCGCAGGCCGGTCATCTCGCCGATCTGCCCGACGGGCACCTCGTACACCGAAAACTCCGGCAGTTCCAGCGCCTCCAGGGGGCTGAGCAGATCCTCCTGGGTGAGCACGTAGCCCCTGGCCCTGATAGCCGGGTTCTCGCCCTCGCGGTAGTAGAGGATCTTCCAGAACCGTTTCGGCAAGCGCACGTTCCGGTAGGACGGATCGCCCTCGGTGAAGATCGGCCCGCCCATGACCGAGACCCGCAGGTCGGCCACGTCCACCTCGGCGAACAGCGCGTCCTCCAGCTGCCCCCAGATGCCGCCCGCGCCCGACTGGTTGAACCCCTCGTGCTGGGGGGTGATGTTGGTGAAATAGAAGGAATCGGCGTTGGCCTGGCGGGCCTCGGCCGGGCTGCCCCAGAGGAGGTCCGCCCGGCGGGCGAGGTGCCCGCGGTCGAGCGGGTTGTTCTTGTAGAGTTCATCGCCCACCTGGGCCTCGGCCGGAAGGCGGTCGTCCCGACGAAACGAGATGTTGCTGCGGCTGAGCCGGCGGATGGCGGCCCCGTCGATGTTCCAGGCCACCCAGCGGGCAAAGCGGCGCGACCGGCTCATGGCCAGGGAAAAGTGGGTGTAAGGGATCACGGTGGTGCCGGCGACCACCAGCAGGTCGCTGTCGACCACGGCGTCGGCCGCCGCGGGCAGCGCGACCGCGCTGCCCAGGAAGTTCGCGTCGAAGCCGCCGGGGTCGGTGGCGGGCCGTTGCGGCGGCGCGGGCAGGACGCCGAGTTTCTCGCAGACCGAGGCCGCATAGCAGGCCAGGGCGTGTTCCGGCTCGTCGGCGACCTCGCCGGCGAAGTGCAGGCCGAGCAGCATGTCCGTGGCCCGCTCTCCTTCCGCCAGCAACCAGGCCGCGCCCGAGTCGCCGCCGCGGCTCAGCTCGCCTTCGGCGGGCGGATGGTCCGGATCCGGACCGATCTCGAAACAGCCGATGTCCTGTTCTCCCGCCGCACCGTAGTCGATGCGCGCCACCACGTGCACCCGCTGGACCAGCCCCCGGGTGACGCCGGTGGTTCGGCCCGACTTGACCACCCGGTCCGCCAGTTCGGGCTCGCCGATGCGGCGCACCGGCTCGCCGAGTTCGAGGATCTCCGCGGCCAGCCGTCGTTCACTGACCGTGGCCAGGGCGCAGTCGCCCGCCACGCCCAGATGGCTGCGCACCAGTTGGCCGACCCGGTTGCGGTCGACCCGGTTGTCGTCGTGCCGTCCCGGCTGGACGATCGCGTCGCCGATCCGGCCGCCCGGTCCCTGGAGCACGTGCCAGTTGGAAAGGAGGTACGGCGTGCCGTCGATGGCGTCGTAGCAGACGCAGCCGGCGGTGCCGGCGCCGGCGGCCGGGTGGCCGATGCTCACCCCCGGCACCACCGGGTCCACGGCGCTCTTGCGGGGTGCGGCGGCGCGCTGCCGGGCGAGCACGTTCACCGCCCGCGCATCCGTGGCATAGTTCCGTTCGAGCACGTCCGTGGCCACCGCCACGCCGTCGACCACCAGTGTCCGCGGCAGTTCGCGCAGGCCCAGTTCGCGGAGCACCTCGAGCCCCGCCTTGCGGCCCACGGTGAACTGGATGCAGAGCTCTCCGGTGGCCTGGCCGCCCGTGCTTTTGACGCCGACCCCCATGGATGTCACATTCGGCTGGCGCAGCCAGGCGGCGGCGGTGCGGCGCACATAACGGCCGAGGGCCTCGATGCGATCTGTTTGTCCAGGCATTCGGTTTTCTCCTGTGGCTGGTGGATGATCAGGTGAACACCTTCTGGCCGAGCGCGATGGTGTTGCCTTCCAGCTGCGGCACCTGGCTGTAGCCGTTTTTCGCCAAGTCGGCGCTCACCAGAGAGTCGAGGCGGCGGCGGGTGATCCCAACCCCGGCCCGGCGCAGGGCCTGGCAGTAGTAATAGGTGAAGGCGCCACGGAAGCTGCCGCCGATGGAGGCCTCGGCCGAGGTCTGGTTGTGGCGGCAGCCGGCCCAGAGCACGTGGTTCATGCGGCGCACGTCCACGGCTTCGCGTGTACCCAACTCACCCGGTGTCTCCTCGGCATCGGGCTTGAGCAGGGGGCGCAGGGGCAGGGTCGGATTGGCCTCGATGAAATAGCCCCAGTCCACCGGCGGCTCGATGTAGCGGTAGACCACGGTCGGCTCGGCCGTGGAGGCGCCGAGCGCGACCATCTCCCGGGTGCCCGTGCCCGAGTGGCAGGAGTCGAGGAAGATGTCGAGGTTGACCCCGGGCGCCAGCCCCTTGAGGCGGGCGCGGAAGTCGTCGTCCGTGATCATGCCGGCGGTGGCGAAGTCATGGGGGCAGATGGTCTCGTCGCGGCTGTCCGCCTCGTCGCCGCTCACATCGACCACCTGCGAGCCGTGCCCGGAGTAATGGAAGATGAGCACGTCCCCCCGTGTGGCCCCGTTCAACAGCCACTCGAACCCCTCGAGGATGGCCGCCCGGGTGGCGCGCTCGTCGGTGAGGATGCGCATGGCCGCCGGCTCGGCGGCAACGATGCCGAGCGCGTTGAGGGTGTGGGCCATGTCGCGGACATCGTTGACGCAGCCGCGCAGGTCCGGCCCGCCGGCTCCGATGGGGGCGTAATCGTTGATACCGACCAGCAATGCCTTGTTCGCCATGATCGTTTCTCCCGGTGGAAGTGGAGGGGTGCGGGTGGGGAAAGAGTCCCCGCCCTGTTCGCTGGTGCCAGCATAGAACGGCGCCGGGCGGAGGGAAATGCAGGATAATTGAGGAGAAAACGTATAGAAAAACTACCATATAACCGTGTAATGATAGCAGTTTCAATGGGTTAGAGGCGGGGCGCAACAGCTGGTAGGGTTTGACAGCGCGCCGGCCGCTCCGTACCATGCGCCAACCGGGCCGGCCAGAGGGGGGCGGCCGGGGTGCAGACGCTCAAGACCGGCAGCACAGGAGGGCGCCATGGCAGACCGACTCATCCTCATGGACAGCGCCCGCGGGGCGGATTGCGCGGCCCTGCGCGCGGCCCTGGTGCGGGTGCTGGGACCGGCGGCGACCGGGTATGCGGGCCTGGCCGCGGGGGACGATTTCTCCGCCGCGGTCAAGGCCGCCCTGGCCCGCTGGCAGGCGGAGGCCGGGCTGGTGGCGGACGGGATCTGCGGCCCCTGCTGCCAGCACGAACTGGGGCTGCGCGCCCTGCCCGACCTGGAGCAGCCCCTGGAGGTCCGGACCGTGCGCCGCCTGTTCCCGGCCACCCGGCCCTCGGGCATCGTCCGCCACCTGCCCTACCTGGCGGCCGCCCTGGCCGCCTTCTCCCTGGTCGACCGGCCATTGGTCCTGCTCGCCCTGGCTGTCCTCCGGGCGGAGTGCGAGGGGTTCGTGCCCATGGGCGAGGCGCCTGCGCACGGCAACACCCTGCCCGGCCTGGTCCCGTTCAGCGCCTATGAGGGCCGCTTCGGCAACCGGGACACCGGCGATGGCGCCCGCTACCGCGGCCGCGGCTTTGTCCGCCTGACCGGCCGCAGCCGGTACCGGCGCGCCGGCGCCCTGCTCGGCATCGACCTGGAGGCGGCTCCGGACCTGGCCAACGCGCCCGAGGTGGCGGCCTGCCTGCTCGCCGCGCGCATCAGCGAGCGGGCCGACGACCTTCGGGCCGCCCTCGCCCGCGGTGACCTGCGCCGCGCCCGGCGCATGGTCAACGGCGCCACCCGCGGGTTCGACCGGTTCCGGGACGTGTTCCATCGGGCCGAAACCTCCGGGCCGCTCCCGGCGGTCCCGCGTGCCGGTGTCTCCGCTCTCCGTCCGGGGGACAACGGTTTTGCCGCAGTGCGCGCCGAACTGGACGCCATCGGGGACGCGGTCGACCTGCGCGACCGCCCCTACCAGCCGCCGGTGGCCTCCCTGCCGCAGCAGTTCCCGGCCGACCCGGACATCCACCGCCTGTTCGCCGCCTACGCCCGGGCCGGGCTGATCCTCGACCAGGGCACGGAGGGGGCCTGCACCGGCTTCGGCCTGGCCTGCGTGATCAACTACCTGCGCTGGCGCATGCTGGGCCTGCCGGCGCAGCTGCCCCCGGTGAGTGCGCGCATGCTCTACGACCTGGCCCGGCGCTACGACGAGTACGAGGGGGAGGACTACGAGGGGTCGAGTTGCCGCGGCGCCCTCAAGGGCTGGTCCCGCCACGGCGTCTGCCTGGAGGAGGACTGGCCCTACCGGCCCGGCGGAGCGGTGCGGCCGCGGCCGGGCTGGGTGGAGCGGGCCATCGAACAGACCCTCGGGGTCTACTACCGCATCGACCCCACCGCCCTCTGCGACCTGCAGGCCGCCATCCTGCAGATCGGCGCAGTGTACGCCTCGGCCTGGACCCATGCGGGCTGGGACCTGGCCGGCGCGGCCGGCACGCCGCTCACCGGCCACGCCAGCCTGCCGGTGATTCCCTACGACGGCCAGCGCTCACGCAGCGGTGGCCATGCCTTCGCCCTGGTCGGCTTCAACCGCGACGGCTTTGTCGTGCAGAACTCCTGGGGCCGGGCCTGGGGTGCGGACGGGTTCGCGGTGCTCAGCTACGCCGACTGGCTGGCCCATGCCATGGACGCCTGGACCACCGCGCTCGGCGTGGCCGGGGTGGTCGACGGCCGGATGAGCGCCCGCGGTCCGCTGACCGGACGCTCCCTGGCCCGCGACCAGGCCCACTGGTGGACCGAGGAGCAGGCCTGCACGCACAGCATCGTGCTCGGCAACAACGGCCGGGTCTGCCGCTACCTGCACCAGGACGCCGTCAGCCGCACCCTCCGCTACCAGGCCGGGGTACTGCCCGACAGCTGGTTCCGCGCCTCGGCAACGGAGCGCAAGCGGCTGGTCCTGTACGCCCACGGCGGGCTCAACAGCGAGGCGGACGCCATTGCCCGGGCCCGGGTGATTGGCCGCTACTGCACCGGCAACGGCTGCTACCCGCTGTTTATCGCCTGGAAGACCGGACCGCTGGAGACCATCGCCAACATCATCGCCGAACGCATCGGCCTGGCCAGTCGCGGCGCGGCCACCCGAACCCCGGGTGAACTGATCAGCGCGGCCACGGACCGGATGATCGAGACCGCCATCGGCCGACCCTTTGCCCGCCCCCTGTGGAGCGAAATGAAGGAGAACGCGGCGCTCGCCGTCCAGCCCGGCCGGGGCGGCGACCTGCTCACCGACGGCCTGCGCCACCTCGCCGACCTGTGGGGCGACCGATTCGAACTCCACCTGGTCGGCCACTCGGCCGGGGCCATCCTGCTCGGCCACCTGGTGCAGTTGCTCGCCCGGCAGGACCTGGCCCGCCGGGTCGCCTCGGTCCACCTGTACGCTCCCGCCTGCACGGTGGCCTTTGCCAACCGCTACTGGGCGCCGCACACCCGCCTGCTGGAGCGGCTGCACCTGGACCTGCTCACCGACGAGATCGAGCAGCAGGATCACGTCCTCGGCCTCTACCGCAAGTCCCTGCTCTACCTGATCGCCAATGCACTGGAAGCGGACCCGGCGACCCCCATCCTCGGCCTGGCCAGGGTGTTCGATGCCGACGCCCAGGGGTGGGACGGCTCCCCGGACACGGCCGAGGCCCTGGCCAACTGGCGCCAGGCGGCGGCACGGGCCGGCCTCGGCCGGCGCCTCACCCTGCACGGCCACCGCACCATCACCACCCGGCTCGCCCCGGAAAAGACCGCCCCGGCCAGTCACGGCGGCTTTGACAACGACCTCCGGGTGATCGGCGCCACCCTCGAGCGGATCACCGGCAGTTCCGCCCTGGCCCTGCCGGTGGACGACCTGGTCGGCTTCTGAGCCGCCCCCGGACAAAAAAACCCTCCGGCCGCCCTGGGCGACCGGAGGGTGGGCGGCCCGGGCGTCGCGGCCGGACCGGTGGGGCGGCGAACGGTCAGAGAGGCTGCACCGCCTCGCCGATGGCAGTGCTGATCCGGTAGCCGCGCTCCCCGCGGTAGGGGTTGTAGACCAGGGTCGGGCAGCCGGCCCGCTTGAGCACCCGTTCGGCCACGCTGCCGAGCAGCACCTTTTCGATCCCCTTGGCGCCGTGGGTGCCGATGATGATCAGGTCCGCCTTGCGTTCCTCGGCCAGTGCAACGATGCTGTCGGCCGCATCGCCGAGCAGCACCACCCCTTCGCAGCCCGGACATTTCGCCTTGAGCCCCTCCAGGAAATCGGCCATTTTCTTCTCCCCGTGCCCACGGAGTCCCTCGCTGACCTGGTCCATGGCGCCCGGGTTGTAGTCGGTGTACGCGCCGATGTTCTCGACCACGTGGACCAAGGTCGCCCGCGCCCCCAGCTTGTTCGCCACACCGATGGCGAAGTCGGCCAGAGCATCGCTGTGGCGGTGAAAATCGACGGGAATGAGGACCTGCCGGATGTCATTCATGATGGAACCTCCTCTACTGGTTGGGGTGCGAACTGCCCCGCGGCCCCTGGACAGGAACCAGAAAGTCCGCGACCGCGGCTGCAATGGTGCCTTGGCGCAAATATAGAGAAGGACGGACCGTCTGCCTATGAAGGAAAAAAGGGGAGAAATAGGGGAGAAATTTTATTCGTTCAGGATGCCGCCTCGGGCGTATCGGCAGCGGCCGCTCCGCCCGTGCCCCTGGCCGCCGGCCCCAGATCGGCCGCTGCCTGGCCAAAGCACTCCGGGCAGCAGCCGTGGGAGAGGTTCACCCCCTTGGCCCGGCGCAGGTACTCCTCCAGTTCGTACCAGGGGCCCCGGCCGTGCTCGCCCGGGCGGTCGTGGCGGATCTTGCCGCAGTAGCTGCACACCGGCAGCACCCGTTCGTAGAAGGCCACCTTGCGCTGCAGTTCCTGCTTCTTCAGGCAGTTGCCGATGCGCCAGCAGAGTTCGTCGACCTCGCAGGGCTTGCGCAGGAAGTCGTCCGCGCCCAGGCGCAGGGCGTCGATGGCGGTGTCCATATCGCCGAAACCGGTGAGCAGGATCACCGCGATGGCCCTGTCTCTGCCCTTGGCCGCCTTGAGCACCTGGAACCCGTCCAGGCCCGGCATCACCAGGTCGGAGACGACCACGTCGAACCATTCGCGGCCGAGCCGGGCGACCGCCTCCTCGCCGCTGGCCGCCACGGTCACGGCCAGGGTGGCGCTGGCCAATTCCCGGGCGAGACTCTCGCGGATGAGCGGTTCGTCGTCGACGAGCAGCAGGGATTTTTGCGGCATGGTCGTGTCCTCGGACAAAGGGAATCCCGCGCCGGCTCAGGCCCAGACGCCGGCCACCTCACGGTCACAGGCCGTGCACCGGCCGCCGGCGAGGGCTTCGATGCGGCTGTGAAAGCCGTGACGGGCGATGAGCAGGGCGCCGCAGCCCGGGCAGCGGGTGTCCTCGCCGCCCTCGTCGCGGACGTTGCCCTGGTAGACATGCATGAGCCCCTCCTCCAGGCCGATCTCCCGGGCGCGGCGCAGGGTGGCCAGGGGCGTCGGCGGCCGGTCGAGCATCCGGTAGGTCGGGTAGAAGCCGGTCACGTGCCAGGGGATGGTCGGGGCGATCCCGCAGAGGAAACGGGCGGCGGCGCGCAGTTCGTCGTCGCTGTCGTTCATCCCGGGGATGACCAGGGTGGTCACCTCGACCCAGATGCCCAGGTCATGACAGCGGCGGATGGCGTCGCACACCGGCTGCAGCCGGGCCTTGCACACCTTTCGATAGAAGGTGTCGGTGTAGGCCTTGAGGTCGATGTTGATCGCGTCGAGCCAGGTGGCCAGGTCGCGGATCGCCTCGGGGCTCAGGTAGCCGTTGCTGACAAACACGTTGCGCAGCCCGCGGCTGTGCCCCAGCAGACCGCAGTCGCGGGCGAATTCATAGAAGACGGTGGGCTCGACGTAGGTGTAGCTGATGCTCGCAGAGCCGGTGCGCTCCGCCTCCGCCACCACCTGTTCCGGGCTGGTCGGCGTGCCGTCGATCCGCCCCTGGTGCAGGTGCGGGTACTGGGAGATCTCGGCGTTCTGGCAGTGCAGGCAGCTGAAATTGCAGCCCACGGTGGCGATGGAATAGGAACGGCTGCCGGGCAGGAAATGAAACAGCGGCTTTTTCTCGATCGGGTCGACGTGCGCCGCCACCAGTTGGCCGTACACCAGGCTGACCAGGCGACCGTCCCGGTTCTCCCGTACCCCGCACAACCCGCGACGGCCGGCGGCGATGTGGCAGTGGTGGCTGCACAGGTCGCAGACCACGCTCCCGTCGGCCTGTCGCGTATACAACAGCGCCTCGTGCATGCGTCCTCCTTCCCGGTCGCCGCCGGGCGCGATCAGGCCCATCCCCGGCTCACATGCGGATCTTGGCCTCGGTTTTCTCGGGGTTTTTGGCCAGGTGGCGCGAGCGGTTGCGGGCCGCCTCGGCGAACCGGGTGACGATCTGGGCCAGGTCCGAGCCCTCCCAGATCTCGTTGAAACCGGCGGTGGCGCGCACCCGCTCGCCGAGGCGGAAGGTTTCCTGTCCGTCGGTGAGCAGGTCGATCTCCTCGTCGGCCGGGCTCACCCGGCCGTCCGAGGCCTGCGCGAACAATTCCCTGATGCAGTGGCGGAAAAATTTCTGCACCTCGCCACTGGATTCGGCCTCGCCGACCTGCTTCCTGAACCGGGGGAGCAGCTCGTTTTCGATTTTGGTGAACGATTGCTGACGGGTCATGGCGCCTCCTGGTCAAGGGTCAGCGGAGCGCGGACACAGCCGCCGATGGCCGGCCGTGTCCGCAGGGTGCGGAATACTATGGCCCGGTGGCCGGGAAAAGGCAACGGAGGTTTTTCAAAGAGGTTTCGGATAGGTCGATTACCCTGCGCCATGGAGGGCGTTCAGGAATTGATCGACAGCATGGTCTGCAGGTTGGTCTTCTGGTGGGTGAGTTCCAGTTTCTTGCGGATGTTTTTGCGGTGGATGCTGATCGTGCCCGGGGAGAGGTTCATGATCTCGGCGATCTCCTTGGTCCGCTTGCCCAGCTTGACCAGGTTGGCCACCTGGATCTCGGCCGGGGTCAGCCGGGTCAGCTTGGTGGAGAAGTTGCTGGCAAAGGGCGAGGTCAGCTCGGTGATGTTGGCGCGGAGGATATCGAGGAGCACCTGCTGCTGCTCGCTCAACCGACTCTGCTCGAGCCGGGCGAGAAAGGGCTCGATCAGCCGGGCGGTGTTGGCGAGCACCTGCTCGGTCAGGGCTGCCTTGTCCTCCTCGCGCTTCTGCAGGAGCACCTTGAGGGCCACGTTGGATTCGTAGAGTTCGGCGGTGCGGTCGCGCACCCGGTCCTCCAGCTGGTTGCGGGCCTCTTTCAGCGCGGCCTCGGCCTCCTTGAGGCGGGTGATGTCGGTGTGCGTGCCGATGATGCGCAGGGCGCGGCCCTCGGCGTCGCGGGCCACCGCCTGGCCGCGGCTGAGGATCCACTGCCACTCGCCCCCCTTGTTGCGCATGCGGTACTCGGCCTCGTAGCGGGGCGTCTCTCCCCGGACGTGGGCCTCGCGCAGGGCCAGCACCCGCTCGCGGTCCTCGGGATGGAGCAGGTTCTCGAAGGACTGGCCGTCGCTGATCTCGCGCGGGTCCTCGTAGCCCAGGGAGCGGTGCCAGTTTTCGCCGAAATAGACCTCGCCGGTGACCAGGTTGCGGTCCCAGACCCCGTTGGAGCTGGCGTCCAGGGCCAGGCGGAAGCGGTTCTCGCTCTCCACCAGCAGGGCCTCGGTCTGCTGGCGACGGACGATTTCCTCCGTCAGTTGACGGTTCTGGGCGGCCAGCTGCTGCAGCAGGCTGCGCTTTTCCAGGCAGCGGCCGATGCGGAAGAGCAGTTCCTCCATCTCGCAGGGCTTGAGGGTGAAATCGTCGGCCCCCAGACGCAGGGCGTCGATGGCGGCGCGCATGTCGCCGTAGCCGGTGAGGATGATCACGCTGGTCTGCGGCGACAGTTCCTTGGCCGCCTTGAGCACGCCGAAGCCGTCCACCCCGGGCATCATCAGGTCGGTGATCACCAGGTCGAACTGGACCGCCCGCAGCACCGCCACCGCCTCGCTGCCGTCGGCCGCGGCGGTGACCGCGAAATGCTCCGCCTGCAACTCCCGGGTGAAGGAGGTGCGGATGACCTCTTCGTCATCGACAAAAAGTATGGATGTCTGGGCCATGGCAGTCCTCGTCGGTTGGCGGCAACCCGCGCCGGTGCTCCGGTCCGCGGTCTCCGGTCTTTCTTCGGCCGCGGCTCTTGACGAACCGGGCGGACGGCATAATTATTGTTTTCTGTGTACCTGCTTTTGTCCCGTTTTGCACCGTCATCCGCCGGGATGACCAACATTCGCCCTGCCTGCAAGGAGTTTTCCCCATGCACACCGCCCGCCAACACCCGCTCGCTCCTGTTTTCGGCCTTGTCCTGCTCTGCCTGACGCTCGTGGCCGCGCCCCTGCGGCCGGCCCTGGCCCAGAGCGAGGAGGACCTGGCCCTGCTCGACCGCTCGGCCAAGGCCTTCTCCTCGGTGGTCAAAAAGGCCGGCCCGGCGGTGGTCCACGTGGCCGTGGAAAAAACGGCCAAGTCCATGGAACAGTTCCCCTCGGAGCTGTTTGCCGACCCCTTTTTCGAACGCTTCTTCGGCCCCCAGTTCCGCCATCCCCGCCTGCCTGACCGGGACAAGCGCAACTTCCGCCAGCAGGCCGCCGGCTCCGGCTTCATCATCGCCAGTGACGGCTACATCCTGACCAACAACCACGTGGTCGAAGGCGCCGAGAAAATCACCGTCCGCCTGGCCGACAAGCGCGAGTTCACCGCCAAGGTGGTGGGTGCGGACCCCCAGTCCGACGTGGCCATCGTCAAGATCGACGGTCGGGATTTACCGGTCCTGCCGCTGGGCGACTCCGACGCCCTCGAGGTGGGCGAGTGGGTGATCGCCATCGGCAGCCCGTTCGAGCTCAACCAGACGGTCACGGTCGGCGTGGTCAGCGCCAAGGGCCGCAACCGCATGGGCATCAATGACTACGAGAACTTCATCCAGACCGACGCGGCCATCAACCCGGGCAACTCGGGCGGGCCGCTGTTGAACATCCGCGGCGAGGCGGTGGGCATGAACACCGCCATCTTCAGCCGCAGCGGCGGCTACATGGGCATCGGCTTCGCCATTCCGATCAACATGGCCAAGAGCATCGAACAGCAGTTGCGCACCAGCGGCAAGGTGACCCGCGGCTGGCTCGGCATCGTCATCCAGGACGTGGACGAGAACCTGGCCAAGAGCTTCGGCGGCAAGGCGAACGGCGGCGCCCTCGTGTCCGAGGTGACCGACGACTCCCCTGCGAAAAAGAGCGGCCTGCTCCAGGGCGACATCATCATCGCCATCGACAACGCGCCGGTCACCGACGTGGCCGACCTGCGCAACCGCATCGCCATGACCCCGCCGAACACCGCGCTCACCCTGCGGGTGCTGCGCGACGGCCAGGAACGCGACCTGGCGGTGACCGTGGGCGAGCAGCCGGCCGACATGGCCTCCATCGCCAAGAAGATGAACAGCACCACCCTGGGCGAGATGGGCCTGACCCTGCAGGATCTGACCGACGAGATCGCCGGCCAGTTCGGCTACCGCAAGGACCAGGGCGTGCTCATCGCCGATGTCGAGGCGGACAGCCCGGCGGCGCAGGTGGGCCTGCAGGCCGGCCAGCTGATCGAGGAGGTGAACCGGGTGCGGGTCCGTTCGCTCAAGGAACTGCAGCAGGCGCTCAAGCAGGCGGGGCAGACCAGGCAGGTGCTGCTGCGCGTCCGCGCCGGCGAGCACAGCCAGTACGTGGTGCTGCGCGGCGAATAGCCCTCGCTTCTGCGCACGCAGTCGCAGCCGGCCCGGGTCCGCCCGCGCCGGCTGTTGTCGTTTGTGCGGTGCGCTCAGCGGGCGTGCAGGTCGCGGGTGATCTTGCTGCCGGTGGTCGCGTCTTCGTTGCGCACCAGGGGGGGGAGGTGGCCCCACAGGCCGATGCGGCCGTCAACGACCGCGAGGATACCGTCAACGCCGGGAATGGCGCCGACCCGTTCGAGCGCCGGGGTGAGGTCGCGCTCCCGGCGCACCAGGTTGCCCACCAGGGTGGCGGCGGCATCGGCCAGGCTGGCGTCACGGCTGGCCACGGTGGCCAGGTCGCAGCGGCCGAAACTGAGGCTGTGGCCCATGGTGCCGGAGGAGGAACAGAGGGCGAGCGGGGTCTGCTGCGGGTCGATGTGGAAGGCCAGTCGGCTGCCCAGGGCGGCGCCGGCGTGAAGGGCGATGGTCACCGGCCGGGCGGCAACGAGGAAGATGTCGCCGCCGTTTTCGACGATGACCTCGTCGCAGCCGTCGGCCAGCGCCGCCTCGGCGCCCAGCTGGGCGAGGGTGCCGGCCACCGCGGCCATGGGGCCGAGCCCGGTCAGCTCGGCGGCCACGGCCATGCGCCGGGCCGCCTCGGGCGGATCAGCGAGAAGCGGCAGCGGTGCCAGCGCGGTGCGGAAGGCCGGGTGGCGGGCGATGTAGCGTTCGAGCCGCCGCCGCGCCTCGACCACGCTGCGGGTGACCACGTCAAAGGAGGCGCAGGCCACCCGCAGGTTGGTGTCTTTCCAGGAAAAGGAGCGGTAGACGCGCATGCGCCGGACGGCCGCGACCGCGGCTCAGAAGGCCGAGGAACAGGCCCCGAACGGACAGGCGGCGATGCAGGCCAGGCACTCGACGCAGTTGTCCTCGCAGAAGCCGATGGTGCGGGTGGCCCGGTCGGCCAGATGCAGGGCCTGGGTGGGGCAGTGAACCACGCAGGCGCCGCAGTGGGCGCAGCGGTCCGCATCCCAGTGCACGCCCTTGTTGCCGGCGTGGATGATCACGTCAAAGCCCTTGAGAAAGGCGAAGGCGCGCTCGATGTTGTCGCTCGTGCCGCTCACCTCCAGGCTCAGGTAGCCCTCCTCCTCGGGGGTCACCTTGGCGCGGAAGATGTTGACCACCAGGTCGAAATCCTTGACCAGGTGGTAGACGATGGGCTTCTCGGTCTCGCTCTTGGGAAAGTACAGGTAGATTTTTTTGGTGATCATCGCGCCGGCCCCGTAATGTTCAGTGACTGCATGCCCTGCTCCAGCGGCAGCCGCTGGCTCGGCTCGCTGAGCAGGAAGCGGCCCGCCTCGATCTCGGCCTTGAGCAGGTTGCAGATCTTCAGGGCCTTGTGGTAGGAGGAGAGCGAGGTGACCGGCACCTTCTTGCCGAGCAGTTCGACCTCGCCCGAGCGCAGCTGTTCGTAGGTGAACCGGGCCAGCACCTTGCCGGTCTTCTGCGGGTAGTCGGTGGAGTAGTCGATCACCGAGGCCTGGATGTCGCGGTCGCGGACCGTGGTCCGGCGGAGGATGTCCGGGTTGAGGATGGGGATGGGCACGCCCACGCCCAGGGCCAGGGACACGCCGTACCCCTTGAAGCTGACCCCGCGGACGAACTCGGGCAGCATCTCCTTCATGTTGGCGGTGAGCGCCAGGGTGCCGGCGCCCTCCACCGGCACGTCGTTGTCCGTCCGCTCGACCAGCGAGCAGTGCTGGGTGCCCTGGGCGTAGACGAGGCCGCGCGCCCCGGCCAGCCAGACGCTGGTGCCCACGCCGATGGTCTCGTAGAGCGGGTCGTTCAACAGCGGCGCCAGCTGGCCGGCGGAGCAGTAGGTCATGTTGCGCATCTTCGCCCGGAGGATGCCCAGGTAGGTGTAGATGCGCTTGTCCGAGACGTTGACCGCCACGTTGTAGTTCTGGTAGCAGTTGCGCGGGTTGACCATGATCGCCTGGTTGAGGTCGTTGATGTCGAACATGGTGCGGATTTCCCGGCGCGGGTAGTCGTCCGTGCCGTAGGACAGGCCGAACAGCTGCAGCTTGCGGCCGGCAACCAGATCCTCGATCACGTGGCCGCCGCCGTAGCGGAACTCGCCCGGATGGTACATGTTGGCCGGGTCGTTGTGGCGCAGCTGGGTGGCGCCCATGTAGACGTCCACCGCGGCGATGCCGCTGTAGGCGAGCACGTCGTTGATCCAGGCCTCGGAGATGCGCATCTTCGGCTTGCTGTGGCCGAAGTTGAGGAAGCAGCCGGAGGAGCACATGGGCCCGAAGGTGGCGGTGGTGACCACGTCCACCTCCTTTGCCGCCGCCTCCAGGCCGCGCCGGTCGACATAGTCGATCACCTCCTCGGCGGTGAGCACCACGGCCTTGCCGGAGGCGATTTTTTCGTTGATTTCCGCGTACGTCTTGGTCATAGCGCTCTCTTTGGGTAAGGTCCGTCGGGTTCGCCGGAAAAGCGGCTTACTATAGGACGTCCGTACGAAAACAGCAAGGCGGCCCTGCCGACGGCCGCGAAAAAGGGGACGCCGCACCCTGCGCCGCAGGCCCTTTGATCCCCCCAGCGCAATCGTCAGGAGTCCATGGCCGCAATCGTCCTCACCACCATCAACGCCCGCTACATCCACGCGAGCCTCGGCCTGCGCCGGGTGTACGCCAACCTGGGCGAACTGCGCGCCCAGGCCCGGATCGAGGAATTCTGCCTGACCGACCGGGTGGCCGACATGGCCGAGCAGATCCTCGCCCTCCAGCCGGCCATCGTCGGCATCGGCGTGTACATCTGGAACGCGGCCGAGGTGCGCAGCCTGGTCGGTCTGCTCAAGCGGGTCGCCCCCGGGGTGACCATCGTCCTCGGCGGGCCGGAGGTCAGCCACCTGCCGCTGCGGGTCGACTTCGGCGAGGCGGATTACCTTGTCCGGGGCGAGGGCGAGATCGTCTTTGGCGAGCTGTGCCGGGGACTGCTCGCCGGCCGCCCGCCGGCGGAGCGCGTCCTCGCTGCGGAGCCGCCGGCGGTGGACGCCCTGGCCCAGCCCTACCCGTTCTACACCGACCAGGACCTGGCCCACCGGCTCGTCTACGTCGAGGCCGCGCGCGGCTGCCCGTTCCAGTGCGAGTTCTGCCTGAGCGCCCTCGACCACCGGGTGCGGCCCTTTGCCCTGGAACCCTTGCTGGCCGAGTTGGAGACGCTGTGGCAGCGCGGGGCGCGCACCTTCAAGTTCGTGGACCGCACCTTCAACAGCAGCCTCGCCGCCGCGGCCCGGATCCTCGACTTCTTCCTGGCCCGCACCCCGCCCTTCCATGTCCATTTCGAGGTGATCCCGGACCATTTCCCGGCTTCGCTGCGGGAGCGGCTCGCCCGCTTCCCGGCCGGCACCCTGCAGCTCGAGATCGGCATCCAGACCCTGGACGCGGCCACCGCGGCGCGCATCAACCGGCGGCTCGACCTGGAGCGGATCCGCGAGAACCTCACCTTTCTCGAACACGAGACCACAGCCCACCTGCACCTGGATCTGATCGTCGGCCTGCCCGGCGAATCCATCGACCGGTTCGCCGCCCACCTCAACGAACTGGCCACGCTGACCGGCGGCGAGATCCAGATCGGCATCCTCAAGAAACTCTCCGGCACCACCATCGGCCGCCACGACCGCGACCGGGGCATGGTCTGGGCCCCGGACCCGCCCTACGAGATCCTCGAGAACGACCAGATCCCCTTTGCCCGCATGCAGGAGCTGAAACGGCTGGCCCGCTTCTGGGACCTGGTCCGCAACAGCGGCAATTTCCGCCGCACCGCACCGCTGCTCTGGCCGGACGGCGAGGTGTTCACCGGTTTCGACCGGTTCTGCCGCTGGCTGTATGCAAAGACCCGGGCCACCGCCCGGATCAGCCTGCCCCGGCTCACCGAGCTCCTGTTCCGCTACCTGGTGGAAGTGCGAGACCTGGAACCCGGCCGGGTGGCGGACACGCTGGCCGCGGATATCCTCGTGATCAAGGGCCGGGTGCTGCCCGAGGCGGTGCGCGCCCACGTCACCCATCTGCCCGACCAGGGCCGCAGCCTGGGCCCTTCCCTCACCCGGCGTCAGCAGCGCCACCAGGAGGGTGCGGACCGCCGCTGAGCGGGCCGCACCCGGCTTCGTCATGCACCGTTCCCTGTCCCTGGTCCGACACGAGGCCGGTCTGCTCATCCGGCTGACCCTGCCCCTGCTCCTCGCCCAGCTGTCCCAGACCGCCATGGGCTTCGTCGACACGGTCATGGCCGGCCGCTACGCCAGTGTCGACCTGGCGGCGGTGGCGGTGGGCTCGTCGATCTTCTTCCCGGTTTTTCTCTTCCTGCTCGGCCTGCAGAGCGCGGTCACGCCGCTGGTCGCCCAGGCCAACGGCCGCGGCGACGCGGCGGCGGTGCGCCGCTCCCTCCGCCTGGGCATGGTCGTCGGCTGCACTGCCGGGGTGGTGCTCATGCCGGTCCTCTGGGCCATGCAGCCGTTCATGGTGTGGATGGGGGTGAGCGCCGAGGTGATCCCGATCACCGGCCGCTACCTGTTCGCCATCAGCTGGGGCCTGCCGCTGGCCGGGGTGTTCTTCGCCCTCAAGGGCGGCGGGGACGGCCTGGCCCGGCCGCGGCTGTCCATGATCGCCGGCCTGGTCGGGCTGGTGGTGAACATTGCCGCCAACTACGTGCTCATCCACGGCAAACTCGGCCTGCCCGAACTCGGCGGAGTGGGCTGCGGCTGGGCCTCGACCCTGTCCCTGCTGGCCATGCTCCTGTGCCTGGCCGGGCTGCTCGCCAGGAGTCGGCTGACGGGCACCGGCCGCCTGTTCGCGCCGCCCGGGTCCGCAGCGGCTGGCATCTCGGGCCCGTCAACGCAGGGCTACCTCCGTTTGGGGCTGCCGCTGGGCCTGGCCCTGTTCGTCGAATGTTCGATCTTCGCCCTCATCGCCCTGTTCCTCGCCCGGCTGGGGTCAACGGTGGTGGCGGCCCACCAGATCGCCCTCAACTTCACCTCGCTGCTCTACATGCTGCCCTACAGCCTGGCCACCGCCCTGACCGTGCGCACCGGGTTCGCCATCGGCCGCCAACGGGTCCGGCGGCTGGCGCGCATCGTCCGCACCGGCCTGGGTCTGGCCCTGGCCGGGTCCACCCTCACCTGCCTGTGCATCGTCGTCTTCCGGGAACAGATCGCCGCCCTGTACACGAGCGAGCCGGCGGTGCGGGCGCTGGCCGCCTCGCTCCTGGTCTACGCGGCGTTTTTCCAGCCGGTGGACGCACTCCAGGTGAACTGCAGCGGCATCCTGCGCGGCTGCCGGGACACACGCGTGCCGCTGGTGTTCATGCTGGTGGCGTACTGGGGGATCGGGTTGCCGCTGGGTTACGGCCTGGGTATGGCGGAATGGGGGGGCATGGCGCCCGGGCCGCAGGGGTTCTGGATCGGGCTGATCGTCGCCCTGGCGGCGGCCGCGCTGCTGCTCGGCGGCCGAGTGCGGGTGACCCTGCGGCGGCTGGAGGAACGGTCCGGCAGCCTGCTCAGAGCAGGCCGTCCATGACCGCCAGGCACATGTCGGCGCGGTTCAAGGTGTACAGGTGGACACCCGGGGCGCCGCCCCCGATCAGGCCGCGCACCTGCTCGCGGGCATAGGCCACGCCGATTTCGTAGACCGCGGCCGCCCCGCCCCGTTCGTGGGCCTGCATGATGCTGTTGATCAGCTGGCCGGGCACGCGCGCGTTGCACAGCTGCAGGGTGAAGCGCAGCGAGGCCAGGCTGCGGATGGGCAGGACGCCCGGAATCACCGGCACCGTCACCCCCAGGGCGCGCAGCCGCTCGACGTAGTCGAAATAGACCCGGTTGTCGAAATAGAGCTGGGTGATGACGAAATCCGCACCGCAGTCCACCTTGTGGCGCAGGACGGCGAGGTCGGCGCTGAACGAGGGCGCCTCGGCATGCGCCTCGGGGAAGCCGGCCACGCCGATGGCCAGTTGTGGCTGACGCGCGCGGATGTAGCGGACCAGGTCGGCGGCGTGCGGGAACACGGCGAACAGCTCCTCGTCCGTGCCGGTGAAACCGGCGGGCCGGTCGCCGCGCAGGGCGAGCACGTTGTCGATGCCGAGAGATCGGATCGATGCGAGAAAACCGTCGATCTTGGCGCGGTCGGCGGTCACCCCGGTGAGATGCGGCATGATCTCGAAGCCGCAGGCGTCGATGAGCCGTTCGCAGATCTCCAGGGTGTTGTCCTGGGTGGAACCGCCGGCGCCGTAGGTGACCGAGGCGAACAGCGGCCGCAGTTGGCTGAGCTCCCGGGCCGCGTCGACAAAGGCCGGCCACTCTTCCCGGTTTTTCGGGGGAAAGAATTCCAGGGAAACAAACGGCCGCCGGCCCTCTATCAGTTGCGGAATCTGCATGCTCTTCCTCGTTGTGCGTTCATGGCGCCGGGGCGAAGCGGCCTCAGCGTTTCCTGGTCCTGCGGCCGCTCCACAGGGGATCCTGGCCGAAACGGGCCTGCCACCACTCCTCGGGATCGTACAGGTCGTATTCCTCGTCGCTCTCCTGCGGCGAGAGCGGAAAGCGGTACTCACCGGTGTAGCGCATGAGCAGTTCGTAGGCGGCGGTGATGTGGACCATGCGTTCGCTGTCCGCACCGTGGCCGGCCGTGTCCGGATGGTGCAGCTTGCTCTGCCGGTGATAGGCGCGCTTGATCTCGGCAAGCGTCGCCGCCTCGCCCAGCCCGAGCAGGTCGCGCGCCCGCTCGATGGCCTGCCACTCCTTGCGGTTCACTCGCCTGCCCTGTCCCGCTGCTTCCAGGACTTCTCGGTGCCCCGCACCAGGCGGCCGATGTTCTCGTGATGCTTGGCCCAGATGAGGGCGACGATGAACGCGGCCAACTGCAGCTTCCAGGGCGGCGCACCGAGCAGCGGCAGGAAGAGCAGGATCGCGGCCGAGCCGGCCAGCGAGCCGAGCGAGACGAAACCCGACAGCCGCACGGTGAGCAGGAACACGACCAGGCAGCCGACCACGGCCAGCGGCGACAGGGCCAGGAAGGCGCCGAGCGCCGTGGCCACGCCCTTGCCGCCACGGAAGCTTAAGTACACGGAAAACATGTGGCCGAGCACCGCGGCCGCGCCGCACAGGGCGATGATCAGGTCGCGGCGCGGCTCCCCCTGGACCAGCGGCGCGGCGAGCACCATCGGCGCCCAGCCCTTGACGATGTCGAGCGCGAGCGTCAGCACGCCCTTTTTCTTGCCGAGCAGGCGGGCCACGTTGGTCGCGCCGATGTTGCCGCTGCCCTGGGTGCGGATGTCGATGCCGCTGCCGCGGGACAGGAGCAGGCCGAAGGGAACGGCGCCGACAAGGTAGGAGACGAGGATGCAGAGGGGGCCGGTCAGGGACATGGGCAGGGTCGGATGGGTGCGGGTTGCGGGGGTTCAGGCCTTGTTGCGGCGGAAAACCAGGTCCAGTTCGCTGGCCGCGGCGAACCCGGCGATCTCGTCCTGGAGCAGGCGGACATAGGGACAGTCGAGGACAGCGAGCAGGCTGCGGCGGATGCGCCAGCCCGGCCCGGCCTCGTCTGCAAAGGGTTCGAGCACGTAGGGAAAGATCTGCGGCCGCCGGCAGACCTCGGGCCGGTCCGGATAGATGCGGCAGCGGCCGTCCGCGGCCAGATTGGGGCAGCCGGACGCCCGCGGCAGAATCAGGCTCCAGCCGTGCCGCCAATGAACCAGCACGGGTTCGCCCTGCTCGTAAAAGGGGCGGCCGTCGACCGGCAGCGCCTTCTCGTCGTCGGCCCGGTGGGTCCGTGAGGCCGGGGTGTCGATGCGCGCCACCGCGAACCGGTCGGGCTCGGCCCCGGCGAGCGGGATCTCGAAGTAGGCCTGCTGCATGGTCGCCTCCGGGCCAACGCAGCAGAGGGTGCACGCGCAGGGGGCGCAGAGCAGGCTGTTGATCCGCTCCAGCTCCCGGGTGAGCACCTGCTGGTCAACGAGCGCGGCGGCCGCGGTGAGCGCGTCCACCGGCTGTCCGCTCGTGTCCACGATGCGCGCCGCCGGCGGCCGACCCTCTTTCACCTCGACCAGGGGCGCGAACAGCGGGGCGTAGGGGCGCAGGTCGGCGACGGCGTCCGCATATACGGCATCGTTGGTCTCGATGTCCGCGGGCAGCTGCTCGATCACCTCGGACGGCGCGGCGAAATCGCCGGTCAGGTAGAGGAAGCGGACCATGGCCGCCAGCGGCAGCAGCGGCCGCTGCAGCAGTTCCCGTCCCGCCGCCAGCGCGTGTTGGTCGATCATCGCTCCCCCTTGCAGAATCCGGACCGCACCCTACACAAAAACACCGCGAAACACAAGCGACCACCGGGGCCGGCCCTCCGGCCCGGGCAGACGCCTTTACAAGGGGGGGCAAACTGATTACATAGGCACCACAGTATCAACCCCCGCACTGACCGGTGCCGCCGCACCACAGCCCCAGGCTCCACCCATGGCGATTCGAACCATCATCACCCATCCGCACCCGGTGCTCCGCCAGAAGGCCGAACCTGTCACCGTGTTCGACGACGAACTGCAGACCCTTATCCAGGACATGGCCGAGACCATGTTCGACGCCCCGGGCGTCGGCCTGGCCGCCAACCAGATCGGCGTGGCCCGCCAGGTGGTGGTGGTCGACCGCTCCACCGGTGACGACGAGCGTCGCTACCAGGCCCTGGTCAACCCGGTACTCTCCAACGGCGAAGGCAGCGTGGTCGACGACGAGGGCTGTCTGAGCGTGCGCGAGTGCTACGAACGGGTCAGGCGGTTCCGCAGGATCCATGTCAGCGCCCAAGACGAACAGGGCAACCCGGTGGCCTTCGACGCCGAGGACCGGTTCGCCCGCATCCTCCAGCACGAGGTCGATCATTTGAACGGCGTCCTCTTCATCGACCACCTGAGTTCGCTCAAGCGCGTCCTGTACAAGAAAAAACTGAAGAAAATCCTGAGGGACGAGGCATGAGCGGCCCGCTCACCATCGTCTTCATGGGCACCCCGGATTTCGCCGTGCCCTCGCTGCAGGCCCTGCTGGCCGGACCGGACCGGGTGGCGGCGGTGGTCTGCCAGCCCGACCGGGCGCGCGGCCGCGGCCGGAAGGTGAGCCCGCCGCCGGTCAAGGTGGTGGCCGAGCAGGCGGGCCTGCCGGTGCTGCAGCCCGACTCGGTGCGCACGCCCGATTTTATCAAAACCCTCCGCGCCTATGCGCCGGACCTCTTGGTGGTGGTCGCCTACGGCCGCATCCTGCCCGAACCCCTGCTCCGCCTGGCGCCGCTCGGCGCAATCAACGTGCACGGCTCGCTCCTGCCCCGCCACCGGGGCGCGGCGCCGATCCAATGGGCGATCATCAACGGCGACGAGGAGACCGGCATCACCATCATGCAGCTGGACGAGGGCATGGACACCGGTCCGGTGCTGCTCTCCGTGTCCACGCCCATCGGCCCGGAGGACACGGCCGGGGCCCTGTTCGCCCGGCTGGCCGAGCTGGGCGGCCGCACCCTGGCCGCGGCCCTGGACCGGCTGCGCCGGGGCGAGCTCGTGCCGGTCCCCCAGGACCACGACCGGGCCACGCTCGCGCCCATGCTCACCAAGGAGAAGGGACACCTGGACTGGCACCGGCCGGCCACGGAACTGCACTGCCTGATCCGCGGGCTCGATCCCTGGCCGTCGGCCTACACCTTCCTCGACGGCCGCCGCCTGCGCCTGTTCCGGCCCGAGGTGGTCCCCACCCCGGCCGACCTGGCGCCCGGCACCATCCGCTGCGCCGACAGTACCGGCCTGCTGGTGGCCACCGGCGCGGACAGCCTGCGCCTCCGCGAGGTCCAACCCGAGGGCAGGAAGCGGATGCCGGTCTCCGCCTGCCTGAACGGCCTGCCCCTTCCCGCCGGGGCCCGGCTCAGCTGATGCGCACCGCCTACCTGGACTGCTTCTCCGGGGTGAGCGGCGACATGCTGCTCGGCGCCCTGGTCGATGCAGGCCTGCCCGAATCCCTCCTGCGCGAGGTGGTGGCCGCGCTCCGGCTGGACGGGGTCGCCCTCGAGATCAGCCGCCCGGTGGTGCAGGGGTTTGCCGCCACCCGGGTGCAGGTTCACGGGCCCCGCCACCACCACGAGCACCACCACGCCCACCGGCACCTGGCCGAGATCGCCACCCTGCTCGACCGGACCGACCTGGACACGGTTGTGCGCGAACGATCCCTGGCCGTGTTCACCCGCCTGGCCGAGGCCGAGGCCGCGGTCCACGCCACCACGCCCGAGCGCATCCACTTCCACGAGGTCGGTGCCGACGACGCCCTGGTGGACATTGTCGGCACCGTGGCCGGCCTGGCCTGGCTGGGGGTCGAGCGGCTGGTCTGCTCGCCCCTGCCCCTGACCGGCGGCTGGATCCACTGCGCCCACGGCGACGTTCCCCTGCCCGCGCCGGCGGTCTGCCGGCTGCTCGCGGGTGTGCCGGTGTACGGCGAAGATCTCCGCCAGGAACTGGTCACGCCCACCGGCGCCGCCCTGGTGCGAGAACTGGCCGCCGGCTTCGGTCCGCTGCCGCCCCTGCGGATCGAGGCGACCGGCTATGGCGCGGGGTCGAGGGAACGAAGCGATGGCCGCCCCAACCTGCTGCGGCTGCTGCTCGGAGCGTCGCTGGAGGTGGCCGAGGCCCAGCGGGTCGAGGTGCTGGAAACCCACCTGGACGACTGGAACCCGGAATTCTGGCCCTACCTGAGCGACCGGCTGATGGCCTCGGGCGCCCTGGATGTCTGCCTGGTGCCCATGCACATGAAAAAGGGGCGGCCGGGCTACCTGCTGCGGGTGCTGACCGCGCCCGCCGCTGCCCAGCCGCTGATCGAACTGGTGTTCCGCGAAACCACCGCCATCGGCCTGCGCCGGCGCAGCGAGGAGCGGGTCACCCTGGAGCGGACGACGGTCACCGTCGCCACCCCCTGGGGTCCACTGGCGGCCAAACGGGTCCAGACCCCGGACGGCCCGGTGCTCACCCCGGAATACGAGGCCTGCCGGGCCGTGGCGGAGCGGCACCGGGTGCCGCTGCAGGCGGTCTACGCGGCCGTGCGCCGCGCTGATGACGACCGCTGACAGGAACACCATGGATCGACTCCTGATGTTCATCGCCACCGGCGGCGGCAGCGGCTACCTGCCCAAGGCGCCCGGCACCTGGGGCACCCTGGTCGGGCTCGTGCTCTGGTGGCCGCTCGCCGGGCTCAGCCTGGCCGCCTACCTGGCCGCGGTCGGGCTGCTGTTCGCGGTCGGCGTGGCCAGCGCCGGGGCCGCCGAGAAGATCCTCGACCGGGGCGATCCCGGGGTGGTGGTCATCGACGAGATCGTCGGCGTGCTCATCGCCCTGACCGCTGCCCCGCTCCACCCGGCCGCGGCTCTCGTGGGCTTCGCCCTGTTCCGGCTGTTCGACATCGCCAAGCCCTTCCCGGTGGGCTGGGTCGACCGCCACCTGCACGGCGGCCTGGGGATCATGCTCGACGACGTGGTCGCCGGCCTCTACGCCCTGCTCGTGCTCCAATTCGGCCTGTGGCTGCTGGCCTGAACCGGGCGACGCGGTGATGAGCGGCATCATCGACTTCCACACCCATGCCTTTCCCGACCGGGTCGCCAGCGCGGCCATCCCGGCCCTGGAGGCCGAGGGCAACATCCGCGCCCACCTGGACGGCACCGTGGCCGGGCTGCTCGCCTCCATGGACCGCGCCGGCATCGACCGATCGGTGGTCTGCTCCATCGCCACCCGGCCGGAACAGTTCGAACCCATCCTCCGCTGGTCGCGGGCCATCCGTTCCGAGCGGATCGTCCCCCTGCCCTCCCTGCACCCGGCCGACCCGGACCTGCTCGATCACCTCGCGCTCGTGCAGGCCCAGGGGTTCAAGGGCATCAAGATGCACTCCTACTACCAGGACTACCTGCTCGACGACCCGCGCCTGGACCCGCTGTACGCGTCCCTTGCGGAAACCGGCCTGATCCTGGTGATCCACGCCGGCTACGACATCGCCTACCCGCGGGTGCGCAAGGCGGACCCGGGACGGATCCGCGCCGTCTGCCGGAGATTTCCGGAACTCAAACTGGTCGCCACCCATCTGGGCGGCTGGGATGAATGGGAGGAGGTGGAGCAACTGCTGGTGGGGGAGCCGGTGTGGATGGAGTTGTCGTTCGCCCTGGAACATCTTGATGGGGAGCGGGTGCGGCGGATCCTGCTCGCCCACCCGGCCGACCGGCTGCTGTTCGGCACGGACAGTCCCTGGACCGACCAGGCGGCCTCGCTCGAGCGGTTGCGCCAACTCCGCCTGCCGGCGGAATTGCTGACGCGCATCACCGGCGCGAACGGCCGCCGCCTGCTCGGCGCCTGAGCCGGCCGCGGCCGGGACTCAGGCCTGCTTGACCCACTGGAAGATGCGCATGGGCGGGATGTTGAGGTACTCCATGGTCCGCTGGCCGCAGCCGAGGAAGGGCTCGCAGAGGGTAGCCACCTGGCTGTTCACCTGGTAGGCGACGAAGCGGCCGTTGACCGGCAGCACCGAGGACACGGTCGCCAGGATCTGCGAGCCGATGCGGCGATCCATGGTGGAAAAGGGGATGCCGGACACCACCGCGCTGGGCGGGGCCAGGGCGTAACCGGCCAGGATCTCCTCCAGGTCAACGGCGCTGCCCAGGTGGGCGATGAGCCGCTGGTCGTTGATGCGCTCCACCCAGCTGTGAAAATTGGGGTTGATCTCGATGCTCAGCAGCCGGGCCTCGGGGCCCATGGCGGCCAGCAGCGCCCGGGTGATGCCCCCCACCCCGGGTCCCAGTTCGACGATCACCTCGCCGTCGGCCGCGCCGGCGGCCTCCACCACCCGCCGCTCGAGGAAGCGGGAACTGGGGATGATCGAGCCGATCTGCAGCGGATGCTTGAGAAATTCCTGGAGGAACACCAGGCTGCCACTCACCCTGGAGCCGTTTGCATGTCTGTTCATCGTTCCCATTGTTCTGCCCGCGTCCATGGTCTTGCCATCCGATTGCTTCCTCCCCCTTGCCCGGTCGATCAGCCCAGCGCTTGCCGGATCCGTTCCATGGCCCGGATCACGTTGGCCTCGGAGTTGAACGCCGACAGGCGGATGTAGCCCTGGCCGCAGCGGCCGAAGCCCGCCCCGGGCGTACAGACCACGCCCGCCTTCTCGAGCAGCAGGTCGAAGAATCCCCAGGAGTCGCGGCCGCCGTCGATCCACACGTAGGGGGCGTTGTCGCCGCCGACGCAGGCGTAGCCGAGTTCGGTCATGGCCGCGCGAATGAGGCCGGCGTTGTGCAGATAGCCGTCGATCAGGGCCGTGCACTGGGCCTGGCCCGCAGGCGAATACACCGCCTCGGCAGCCCGCTGCACCGGGTAGGAGACGCCGTTGAACTTGGTGCAGTGACGCCGGTTCCACAGCGGGTGGATGGCCTGCCGGTTGCCTGCGGCGTCAAAGGCCGTGCACTCCCTGGGCACCACCGTGTAGGCGCAGCGGGTGCCGGTGAAGCCGGCGCTCTTGGAGTAGCTGCGGAACTCGATGGCCACCTCGCGGGCGCCCGGGATCTCGTAGATGGAGTGCGGCAGGTCCGGGTCGCGGATGAAGGCCTCGTAGGCGGCGTCGAACAGGATGAGCGCCCTGCTGTCGCGGGCGAAATCCACCCAGGTCGTGAGCTGCTCCCGGCTGATGGTCGAGCCGGTGGGATTGTTGGGGAAGCAGAGGTAGATCAGATCCACCTCCTCCCGGGGCAGTTCCGGTACGAAGTTGTTCGCCCGGGTCGAGTCGAGGTAGACGATGCCCTCGTAGCGGCCGTCCCGGTAGACCCCGGTGCGGCCGGCCATGACGTTGGTGTCCAGGTAGACCGGGTAGACCGGGTCCGGGATGGCGATCTTCGCCCCGGTGCTGAACAGTTCCTGGATGTTGCCGGTGTCGCACTTGGCGCCGTCGCTGACGAACACCTCGTCGGCCTCGACGAGAGCCCCGCGCGCCCGGAAATCGTGGGCGGCGATGGCCTCGCGCAGGAAGTCGTAGCCCTGCTCCGGGCCGTAACCGCGGAACCCGGCCACCGTGCCCATCTCGTCCACCGCCTTGTGGAAGGCCTCGATGCAGGCCGGCGGCAGCGGGTTGGTGACATCGCCGATGCCCAGCTTGATCACCTCGCGCTCGGGGTGGGCGGCCTGGAAGGCGGCCACCCGCTTGGCGATGTCGGAGAACAGGTAGGAGGCCTGGAGCTTGAGATAGTGTTCGTTCACCTGCAGCATGGGGGTATCCTGTGAAAAAGTGGAGGCTGTCGGGCCGGCCCGGTTACATCTGCACCTTGACCGCGCCGCTGAAGTCATAGCCGTCGCTGGCCAGGTCGTAATCCATCCGGTCGGCGGAGAGGTTCAGGTCCGGCCCGCGCAGGCGCACGGGCCCCGGGCTGACCACCATCTTGGTGGTGTCGTAGTAGTCGAGCAGTTCGGAGAACAGCTGCTGATTCTTGGTCGGCTTGCTGATCACCACCTTGTCGATCAGGGTCAGGTGCCGTTCGTCGATGCGGTACCGGCCACGCAGGCTGGTGATGTTGGTCGGCTCCTTCTCGGTGCCGATGTACATGGCGCTGACCCCCTCCATTTCGATCAGGTGATCGTCCGTGCCGGTGAAGGCGCGGTCGGCATCCACCTGCCACTCCGCCGCCCCTTCGCTGGTCAGGGTGATGGACACCTGGTCCATGCTGAAATTCTGCACCGGGGTCTGTTCCTCGATCTCGGCCAGCTTGGGGTTGTAGCCGCCGCGCGGGGTCAGGAAGGTCGCCACCGGTGGCTGCCACAGCGGACTGGTGAGGAAGAGCGCCAGCGGCACGATCCAGAGGAGATTGCGGGGATTTTTGATCATCGGTCGAACCTCGCGAACAGCCGCTCCAGGTTGGACTGGGCCTCGAGCAGGAGATCGCAGACCTCACGCACCGCGCCGCGGCCGCCGGTGCGCTCGGTGGTGTAGTGGACCCGCTGCCGCACCTCGGCCACCGCGTTGGCCGGGGCCGCGGCCAGCCCCACCCGGTTGAGCAGGGGCAGGTCCATCCAGTCGTCGCCCATGTAGGCGGTCTGCGGCGGCCGCAGGCCGGTTTCCCGCAGGATCGCCTCGAAGGCGGCGAGTTTGTCCGCCGCCCCCTGGACCACGTGGGCAAAGCCCAGTTCCCTGGCCCGGCGGAGCACCGCCTCGGAGGCGCGGGCGGTGATGATGCCCGCGGCCACGCCGCTCTCCTGGAGCAGCTTGAGCCCCAGGCCGTCCTGGGTGTGGAAGCTCTTGGTCTCGATACCGTCCGTACCGTAGGTGATGGTGCCGTCGGTGAGCACGCCGTCCACGTCCAGGAGCAGCAGCCGCACCTGCCGGGCCCGGGGCAGGGCCTCTTGCCAGGCCGCGCTGCGTGGTACCGGCCGGCTGCGCCGGCGGGCGCGCTCGCGCAGGGCCTCGGTGAGTTCGCAGTCCGTGGGGTAGCTGCCCCCGGGCTGACCGCAGCCCTGCTCAGCCATCGATCACCCCGGCCACGGCCGCGCGGATCGCCAGGAGCTGGCGCAGCAGCCCTTCCACCCCGGCCAGGGGCAGGGAGTTGGGGCCGTCGCACAAGGCCCGGTCCGGGTCCGGATGCACCTCGAGAAAGAGCCCGTCGATGCCCGCGGCCATGGCCGCCCGGGCCAGCGGGGGGATGAACTCGCGCTGCCCGCCCGAGCTGCCGCCGGCGCCGCCCGGCAGCTGCACCGAGTGGGTGGCATCGTAGATCACCGGGCAGCCGAGACCGCGCAGCACCGGCAGGGCGCGCATGTCCACCACCAGGTTGTTGTAGCCGAAGCTGGCCCCGCGTTCGGTGAGCAGGATGCGCCGGCCGCCGGCGGCGCGCACCTTGTCCACCGCGTAGGCCATGTCCCAGGGCGAGACGAACTGGCCCTTTTTGATGTTCACCACCTTGCCGGTGCGCGCAGCCGCGACCAGGAGGTCGGTCTGCCGGCAGAGAAAGGCGGGAATCTGGAGGATGTCCAGGCTGTCTGCGGCCAGCACGGCCTGGGCCGGCTCGTGGATGTCGGACACCACCGGCACCTTCAGCTCCTCGCGCAGCCGGGCGAGGATGCGCAGCCCCTTCTCCGCCCCCGGCCCGCGGAACGAGCTGAGCGAGGTACGGTTGGCCTTGTCGAACGAGGCCTTGAATACGTAGGACACCCCCAGGCGGGCGGCGATGGCCTGCATCTCGACCGCCACCTCGCGGGCCAGCTCGGCGCTCTCCAGCACGCAGGGGCCTGCCAGGAGCAACAGCGGCGCCCCCGGGCCGACGGTGATCGGCCCGGCCGGGGTGAGGGGCAGTTCGACGGGCTGCATGCTCAGGCCGGATTGCCCTTGCTGTGGGCGATGGCCGCCTTGATGAAGTCGCGGAACAGCGGGTGCGGCCGCATGGGCTTGGACTGGAACTCGGGGTGGAACTGGCAGCCGAGGAACCAGGGGTGGTCGGCCAGTTCGATGATCTCCACCAGGGTGCCGTCGGGCGAGGCGCCGCTCACCACCAGGCCCGCCGCCTCCAGCTGTTCGCGGTAGGCGTTGTTGAACTCGTAGCGGTGGCGGTGGCGCTCGCTGATGGTTTCCTGGCCGTAGGCCGTGGCCGCCAGCGTGCCGGGCTTGAGGGTGCAGGGATAGGCGCCGAGCCGCAGGGTGCCGCCCATGTCCGACTGCTCGTCGCGGCGCTCGATGCGACCGCTGCGGAAGTCGAACCACTCGGTCATCAGGTAGATCACCGGGTGCGGGGTGGCCGGGTTGAACTCGACCGAGTGGGCGCCTTCGATGCCAGCGATGTTGCGAGCGAACTCGACCACCGCCAGCTGCATGCCGAGGCAGATGCCGAAGAACGGAACCCCCCGTTCGCGCGCATAGGTCACGGCCTGGATCTTGCCCTCCATGCCGCGGCTGCCGAAGCCGCCCGGCACCAGGATGCCGTCGCAGTTGTCGAGCTTTTCCAGGTCCTGGCCGTCCTCGAGGCTGTCGGCGCTGATGTACTGCAGGGCCACCCTGGTGTCGTTGGCGATGCCGCCGTGGACCAGGGCCTCGTGCAGGCTCTTGTAGGACTCTTTCAGATCCACGTACTTGCCGGTGATGCCGATGGTCACCGTGCCCCTGGGGTTCTTGACCTTGCGGTTCAGCTGCTCCCAGGGCTCGATGTTCGGCGCCCCGGTCCAGATGCCGAGCTTCTCCAGGATGCGGGCGTCGATGCCCTCGCTGTAGAACTTGAGCGGCAGCTCGTAGATGGAGTCGACATCGATGGCGGAGATCACCGAACCCGCCTCGACGTTGCAGAACAGGGCGATCTTGCGCTTCAGCTCGTCCGTCAGGGTGGTTTCCGTGCGGCAGATGAGGATGTCCGGCTGGATGCCCGAGGCGAGCAGTTCCTTGACCGAATGCTGGGTCGGCTTGGTCTTCACCTCGCCGGCGGTCTTGATGTAGGGGACCAGGGTCAGGTGGATGAACAGGGTGTATTCCCGGCCCAGGTCGATGCGCAGCTGGCGGATCGCCTCGATGAACGGCAGCCCCTCGATGTCGCCCACGGTGCCGCCGATCTCGATCAGGGCCACGTCGGCGCAGCCGTCCAGCTGGAGGATGGATTCCTTGATCTCGTCGGTGATGTGCGGGATCACCTGCACCGTGCCGCCCAGGTACTCGCCGCGGCGCTCCTTCATGATCACCGAGTAGTAGATGCGGCCGGAGGTGTAGTTGTTCTTCTGACCCATCACCGCATTGGTGAACCGCTCGTAATGGCCCATGTCCAGGTCGGTCTCGGCGCCGTCGTTGGTGACGTAGACCTCGCCGTGCTGGAACGGGTTCATGGTGCCGGGGTCGACGTTGATGTACGGGTCGAGCTTCTGGAAGGTGACGGTCAAGCCCCTCGCCTCGAGCAGCGAGCCGATGGACGCGGCGGAAAGCCCCTTGCCGAGCGAGGAGAGCACCCCGCCGGTGATGAAGATGAACTTGGTCTTTTTACTGAGGGAGGCTTTCATACCGGTACCTTGCTGGCGGAGAAAAACGAGGGAGGCCGCGGGCGGCAGCCACGGCCGTGGCTGGGCGGCAAGTGTACACGATCAGGGGCGGCTTGACAACCAGCCCGGCGGCCGAAACAGAGGGGCATCTTCCCGGGCTCGGGCCGGTGGAGCGCCCGGCGGCAACGGTTCACTCGCCGGGTTCCGCCCAGAGTTCACCGGTCAGGCGGGCGATCTCCCCCATCTGCGGATCGGTGAGCGGGGTGAACGGCGAGTTGTCGTAGGTGGTGTCCCGGTTTTCGACCACCAGCACACGGGCGTCCGGGCTGAGCGTGTGGGTGTGCCAGACCCCCTGGCGGACGTTGTACACCCGGTTCGGCTGCAGGTCCTCGGCGTGGATGCGGGTGACCGTGTCCGTGCCCTCGCCGGTGAACAGGATGCAGCGGCCCGCGAGCAGCACGAACACCTCGTCGGTGTCGTTATGGCGCTGCATGCTGGTCAGGTGCTCCGGCAGCAGGTCGGCGCTGAAGTTGAGCACCGCCACCCGCCAGTGGTCGAAATCGACCAGGGGCCGGTAGCCGGGACCGTTGTATTCGTGGATATCGAGCAGGGCAGGCGGCATGGAGAACTCCGCGGAAGGCACGGTTGGGGCCAAAGCGGCGCTAGAGGATCTGTTTGAGGAACAGCTGGGTGCGCGGGTTCCGCGGGTTGGTGAAAAAGGTCGCCGGCGGGGCCTGTTCGACAATGGCGCCGCCGTCCATGAACACCACCCGGTCGGCCACCTCGCGGGCAAAGCCCATCTCGTGGGTGACCACGGCCATGGTCATGCCCTCTCGGGCCAGGGTGACCATGACCTCGAGCACCTCGTTGATCATCTCCGGGTCGAGCGCCGAGGTCGGCTCGTCGAAGAGCATGATCTTGGGCTCCATGGCCAGGGCCCGGGCAATGGCCACCCGCTGCTGCTGGCCGCCGGACAGCTGGATCGGGTAATGGCCGGCCCGGTCGCGCATGCCCACCTTGTCGAGCAGGGCCAGGGCGATCGCCTCGGCCCGGGCCCGGTCCAGCCGCTTGAGCCTGATCGGCGCGAGCGTCAGGTTTTCGAGCACCGTCTTGTGGCGGAACAGGTTGAAACTCTGGAAGACCATGCCCACTTCCATGCGGATGCGGTTGATATCCTCGCCCGGAGCGTACAGGTTGTGGCCGTCCACCACGATGGTGCCCGAGTCGATGGTCTCCAGCCGGTTGATGGTGCGCAGCAGGGTCGACTTGCCGGAACCGGACGGACCGAGGATGACCACCTTCTCGCCGGCGGCGATCTCCAGGCTGACGTTGGTCAGCGCCCGGAAGGCGCCAAAGGACTTGTTGATGGTGTCCAGGCGTATGATCGGGTCAGCGGCGCTCATAGTGGCTCAGGCGGTGCTCCATGATGCTGATGAGCTTGGAGAGAACGAGGGTGATCAGCAGGTAGATCAGCGCGATCATGGTGTAGGTCTCGAAGTAGTTGAAGCTCTCCGAGGCGTACTCGCGGCCGCGCCGGAGGATGTCGGCCACGGCGAGGATGGAGACCAGCGAGGTGTCCTTGAGCAGGGCGATGAACTCGTTGCCCACCGGCGGCAGGATGGTCCGCCAGGCCTGCGGCAGGATCACCCAGGCCATGGTCTGGCGGTTGTTGAAACCAAGCGACAGGGCCGCCTCGGTCTGGCCGCGGTCGATGGACTTGATGCCGGCGCGGAACACCTCGCCCATGTAGGCGCCGTAACAGAAAGCCATGGCGATGACCGCCGCCACCAGGTCCGGCACCCGCACGAACCGGCCGAGCGCGTAGTAGATGTAGAAGAGTTGGACCAGCAGCGGGATGCCGCGCACCACCTCGACGTAGAGCGAGGCGACGAGGTTGATCAGCCGGTTGCTGGAGATCCGCCCCAGGCCGGTGAACAGACCAATGACGATGGCCAGCGAGATGGACAGCACCGTCACCTGGAAGGTGATGAGGATGCCGTCAGGGACGAAGCGGAGGATGTTGAGGTACGGGTCGGGCTTGATGACCGGCAGGAGAACGAGCAGGGCCACGGCCCCGATCAGGGCGATCCACCAGGCCGACACCAGCCCGCGGTCATCGGGGGTGGGGATGGCGGCGCCGTCACCGACTTCGATTTTGGCAACTTCCTGTTCCTGCATGGGCGTTCCCGCTCAGATAAAAAAAGCCGGGCCCTGCGGCCCGGCGTCTCGAGGATGCGGCTACATCACTGCCCCATCCATTTCTGCATCAGTTCCTTGTCGAGCCCCTTGGCCTTGACGGCGAGGATGCCCTTGTTGATCAGTTCCAGGGTCTTGGTGTTGCCCTTCTGGACCGCCACCCCGTAATGCTCGGCCTCGCCGGTCTCGATCACCATGGCGATCTTGAGGGTGTCCTTGTACTTGTCCAGGGCGTAGTTGGCGGCCACCGGGTCGTCGCAGACCACCGCGGCGATGCGGCCGACATTCAGGTCTTCCATGGCCAGGCCGACCTCGTCGTAACTCTTGGGCTCCACCCCTTCGGCCGCCTTGATGGCGAAATAGCCGGTGGTGCCGATCTGCCCGCCCACCTTCTGGCCCTTGAGGTCGGCCAGGCTTTTGGCGGTGGAGGCCTTGGGCACGATCAGGGCCTGGCGCACGGTGTAGTAGGGCTCACTGAAATCCATGGCCTTCTTCCGGTCCTCGGTGATGGACACGGAACTGACGATGGCATCGTATTTTTTGTTGTCCAGTCCGGCGAAGATGCCGTCCCAGGCGGTGTTCTTGAACACCGGCGTGAAGCCCGCCTCCTTGCCGGCGGCGGTCATGTACTCGATGGAGTAGCCGACCACCTGCTTCTGGTCGTTCACCATCTCCATGGGCGGCCAGGTGGCGTCGGTGGCAAACACGATGGTGGTATTGGCCAACACCGGGGTGCTCAGGGCAACCAGCAGACTCAGGGCAGCGAACAGGGCCTTCATCATCCTCTCCTCCAAGGGTTGAATGGAAACTTCGATGGCGTTCATCTACCATTCCTGCCGGTGGGTCGCAAGAAAAAGCTGGGCCGCGGAACACCCGCGCCCGGCCGGTTCGGGAGGGTGGCGCCGGGTGCTTAACTCCCACGTTTTCCTTGACGTTCTCTCGGCCTTGCAGGTATACAGGGGCAATCCGCCTTCCACGGCTTCCTTTTTTCGCGAGGTTGTCCCATGAACCCGATAGCCCGTCTTTTTCTCGCCGCGACCCTGTGTCTCTCCCTGTTCGCCCTGGCCGGTTGCGGCCCCAAGCAGGTCTCTCCCTACACACCCACCGGCAACAACATGCCTGAAGGCAGCGCCCTGGACGGCGGCATGGGGAACATCACCGAGGAAATGGGGGCCGGCGGTTCCGGCATGGGGGCCGGTGGCGGAGCCGGAGCCGGCGGGGTCGAGGGGCTCGATGCCACCGGCGGCAGCGGTCTCTCCTTCGCCGCGGACAGCCAGAGTGACGCCTACAAGCGCGAACATGGCCGCTCCTCGCCGGAAATGCGCCCCATCTATTTCGATTTCGATCAGTCCAGCATCCGCGGGGACCAGATCCCGAGCATGGAGCACAACGGCAGCTACCTGAAGAACAACCCGTCCAAGAGCGTGCTCATCGAGGGGAACACCGACGACCGGGGCACCAACGAGTACAACCTCGCCCTGGCGGAACGCCGTGCGGTCGCCGCCCGGAGCTACCTGGTCGAGTTCGGCATCGAGGACAGCCGCATCCGCACGGTGAGCTACGGCGAGGAACGGCCGCTGTTCACCGGCCAGAGCGAAGACGATTACGCCCACAACCGGCGCGACGACTTCATCCTCGAATAGCCCCCTGGCGCATCCTTTTGCCAACGGCTGAGCGGCGCGGCGGCGGCGCTCAGCCTTTTTTTGTGCCCCGCGCCGGACGATCCCGGACCCGGGGCAAGGGCTTCCGGCACCTGCCGTCCTCCGGATCGGAATGCGCAAAGTGCGGGAACGCAGGTTGACATGCAAATGATTATCAATTACTTTTTGTGGAAATTCACAGAAGGTGACCATGCATCGAACCCTGCGCATGACCCATCAGCGGGAGGTCGTTCTGCACGAACTGCGACGGTGTCAGACCCACCCCACCGCTGACGAACTGTACGAGCGCATCAGAAAAAAACTGCCGCGCATCAGCCTGGCAACAGTCTACCGGAATCTCGAGATTCTCGCCGAGGCCGGGCTGATCGGCAAACTCGAGGTCAGCGGGCGGCAGAAGCGGTTCGATTGGGATTCCTCCGACCACGCCCACATCTCGTGTATCCACTGCCACCGGGTGGACAATCTGGACAGTTCCGATCTGCCCTGTCCCCGGGTGCTGCCGACGCAGGAGCGGGGGTACGAGATCACCGGCTGCCGGATCGAGTTTTTCGGCCTCTGCCCGATCTGCCGGCAGCGCACCTCACCACAACCGAAACCAGGAGATTCCGCCATGGTACGCGAGTCCTCAACTGCCGCCACCATCAACGATCAACAGCGCCAGGTGCTCGAGGCCCTGGCGAACAGCACCGGACCCAGCGGCAGCAAGGAACTTGCGGCCGCCACCGGGATCGAGGCCAAGCAGGTCAGCTGCCAGCTCACCGCCCTCAAGAAAAAAGGGCTGGTCGACAGCCCGGCCCGCTGCAAGTACGGCATCACCGACCAGGGCAGAAGCCAGTTGGACCGCTGACCGGTGCATCCGGCCGGCCACTGTCGCGCCAACTCGTTAAAAACCCGTACGTGCAAGAATTCCCCTTTCTCGCCGGGGGAAGATGTCTTATTGTTTTATCGATCTTCACCAACCCTGAAACGGCAGCCGCCTGACGACTGCCAGCATCAGATCCCCTCACTCAACAAGGAGAAGACCCCATGACCAAACAGAACGAAGTCTACAAATGCGCCCTGTGCGGCAATATCGTCGAAGTGCTCCACGCCGGCGCCGGTGAACTGGTCTGCTGCGGCCAGGCCATGAGCCTGATGACCGAGAACACCGTGGATGCGGCCAAGGAGAAGCACGTGCCGGTGATCACCAAAACCGCTGACGGCTACAAGGTCGTGGTCGGCTCCACCCTCCATCCCATGGAGGAGAAGCACTGGATCGAGTTCATCGAGCTGATCGCCGACGGCAAGGTCTACCGCCAGAACCTGAAGCCCGGCCAGGCGCCCGAGGCCACCTTCTGTGTCCAGGCGGACAACGTCTCCGCCCGCGAGTACTGCAACCTGCACGGCCTGTGGAAGGCCTGATCCCCCACCCATTTTCAGGAACCCATCATGAAGAAATACACCTGTGTTGTCTGCGGCTATGTCTATGATCCTGCAGAGGGAGACCCGGACAACGGCGTAGCCCCGGGCACCGCCTTTGCCGATGTTCCCGACGACTGGACCTGCCCGGTCTGCGGCGCCGGCAAGGACGAGTTCGAAGAGGCCTGAGTCGTTCCGGCCCCCATCCGGTTCGCCCCGGATGGGGGCCTTTTTCCGTTCAGCCGCCGCCCACCGGCCCAGGCCGACCGACGGCCCCGTGTCGGGCCGGTCGGTTCCTGCCACCGAAAAATCCCCATGCACCCGCAAGGCACGCCCCCATGACCAGGACCGTCTTTTTTGCCTTCCGCGACAACCCCCTGTGCTTTATCCACGTCCTCCTCAACGGTCTCGACATGGCCGCCAAAGGCATGGAGGGAAAAATCATCCTCGAGGGCGAGTCGGTTCGCCTGGTGCCGATCATGGCCGACCCGGGCCACTTCCTGCACCCGCTCTACGAGAAGGCCCGGGACAGGGGACTGTTCGTCGGCGCCTGCCGCGCCTGCTCGCACAAGCTGGAAGTCGCCGCAGCCGTCGAAGAGGCCGGCATCCCGCTCATCGGCGAGATGTCCGGTCACCCGGCCATGACCGCCTACCTCGAACAGGGCTATACCATCCTCACCTTTTAACCTCTAACCTCTACCTGCACCCTGGAGACCTGATCCATGAAGAAGATTGCACTTGCCGAGAACGTCTACTGGGTCGGGGCTGTGGACTGGATCAGCCGCGACTTTCACGGCTATTCGATCAACGGCACCACCTACAACGCCTTTCTCATCATCGATGAAAAAATCACCCTCATCGACACGGTGAAGAAGCCCTACAAGAGCGAACTGCTGCACCGCATCCGCAACATCATCGATCCGGAGAAAATCGACTACCTGGTGGTCAACCACGTGGAGATGGACCACTCCGGCTGTCTGCCCGAGATCGTCGAGGCCATCCGCCCGGAGAAGATCATCTGCTCGAAGATGGGGCACAAGGCCCTGCTGCAGCATTTCCACCAGGCCGACTGGCCCTACCACGTGGTCAGCGGCGGGGAGGAGATCAGCCTGGGCAAGCGGACCCTGAGCTTCCTGGAAACGCGCATGCTCCACTGGCCGGACTCCATGTTCACCTACCTCAAGGAGGACCAGATCCTGTTCACCAGCGACGCCTTCGGCGAACACCTGGCCACCAGCGAGCGGTTCGACGACGAGGTCGACCAGGGTGTACTCATGCACGAGGCCGCCAAGTACTACGCCAACATCCTCAATCTCTACTCGCCGCTGGTCAAGAAACTGCTCGCCAAGGTCGAGGAAATGCAGCTGCCCATCCGCATGCTCGCCCCGGACCACGGGGTGGTCTGGCGCAGCAACCCGGCCCGGATCATCGAATCCTACGGCCGCTGGTGCAACCAGCAGGGCAACGGCAAGGCGCTGGTCATCTACGACACCATGTGGGAGTCCACCCGGACCATGGCCAAGGCGGTCTGCGAAGGGCTGCACGACGTGGGCGTGGAGTACAAGCTGATCGATCTGCAGGTCACCCACCGCAGCGACGCGATGACCGACATCCTCGAGTCGAGCGGCTTCGTGCTCGGCTCACCGACCCTGAACAACGGCATGCTGCCGCGCATGGCCGACTTCCTCATGTACATGCGCGGGCTCAAGCCGGCCAACATGGTGGCCGCATCGTTCGGTTCCTACGGCTGGTCGGGTGAGGCGGTGAAGATGATGAACGAAATCATCAAGGAACTGGACGTGGTCCTCTGCCACCCGGGGGTCAAGGTCCAGTACGTGCCCGGTCACGAACAGCTCGGCCAGTGCGTGGAACTGGGCCGAACCGTGGGCCGGGCGGTGCAGGCCCTGATGGCCGGGGAAAAGATCGAATCCGCGGCGTAACCACCTGATCGAAAGGCAAAAAAATCCCGATCCCGGCATGTCCGGGGTCGGGATTTTTTTGGTCGAACCGCAGCGGGGATCAGCAGGCGCAGGGCAGGGCCCGGATGCGAGCGTACATGAGGTCGACCACAGCCTCGGCCGGCAGATGGGTGGAATCGATGCGCACGGCGTCGGCCGCCACGGTCAGCGGGGCGATGGCGCGTTCCCGATCGTCCCGGTCTCGCTGGACGATCTCGGCGAGCAGTCGCTCTTCGTCCACCTGTTCACCCTTGCCGCGCAACTGTGCCGCCCGGCGGCGGGCGCGCACCTCGGCGCTGGCGTCAAGGTAGAATTTCCACGCGGCCCGGGGGAAAACCACGGTGCCCGTGTCCCGCCCCTCGGCGACAACGGCGCCGGCCTCACCGATCTGCTGCTGCAGCCGGGTCAGGTGGCGGCGGACCAAGGGCTGGGCCGAAACCCGGGAGGCGAGCAGCCCCATCTCCGGGGTGCGCAGCAAATCCCCCACCTCCTCGCCGTCGAGGAGCACGCGCACGTCATCTCCGCCCTCAGCCGGGGGCAGCAGGTCGATGCGGGTGGTGCCGAGCAGCGCCCCCAGGCGCACCTCGTCCTGCGGATCCACGCCCTCCCGGCGGCACTTGTAGGCCACTGCCCGGTACATGGCGCCGGTGTCCAGGTAGGTGAAACCGAGGCGGGCGGCCAGGGCCCGGGACACGGTGGACTTGCCGCCGCCGGATGGCCCGTCGATGGTGACGATCCTATGGCCGCACATAGCCGAGTTCCTGCAGACATTCGCCCAGGGCGGCGACAAAGCGGCGGTTTTCCGCCTCCGTACCCACGGTGATGCGGATACATTCCGGATAACCGTAGGCCCGCATGGCCCGGACGATCACCCCCTTGTACAGCATGGCCTCGTACAGGCGGGTGGCGTCGCCGCCCACGTCGATGAGGAAGAAATTTGCCTCTGAGGGGTAGGCCCGGCAGCCGAGCCGTGCCACCTCCGCCTGCAGCCAGGCCCGGCCCGACCGGGTGGCCTGCAGGGTCTGGTCGTAGTGGGCCGGATCCGCCAATGCCGCCAGGGCCCCGGCCTGGGCCACCAGGCTGACGTTGAACGGCTGGCGGACGCGGTGCAGCAGGTCCGCCACCTCGCGGTGCATGACCCCGAAGCCGACCCGCAGGCCGGCCAGGCCGAAGGCCTTGGAAAAGGTGCGCAAGGAGACCACTGCCGGGATGTTGTCCGGCCTGCGGATGCAGTCGAGGATGTCGATGCGCTCGGCCGGATCGACGAAATCCACGTAGGCCTCGTCCACCACCACGATCACCGTCTCCGGCAGGTCGCGCAGGAAACGGGCAAAGGAAGCCCGGTCGATGAGCGTGCCGGTGGGATTGTTCGGGTTGTCGAGGAAGATCAATCGGGTGCGGTCCGTGACCGCGGCCCGGATCGCCGCCAGGTCGTGCCCCATGCCGCGCATGGGGATGATGACGTTCTCGCCGCCGCGCACCTGCACGAACTTCTGGTACATGAGGAACGACGGGTGACTGGTGATCACCGCGTCGCCGGTGGCGACAAAGGCCTTGACCAGGAACTCGATCACCTCGTTGGAGCCGTTGCCGAGCACGATCTCCTCCGGCTCGGCCCCGACCCAGTCGGCCACCGCCCGGGTGAGCGAGTAGCTGGAGCCGTCCGGGTAGCGGTGCAGGTTGCCAAGCATGGCCGCGATCGCCCTGATGGCCGCGGGCGACGGTCCCCAGGGGTTCTCGTTGGAGGCGAGCTTGATGGCGTTGGTCACACCGTACTCCCGCTCGAGCTCGTCCATGGGTTTGCCGGGCGGGTAGGGAACGATGGCCGCAATGTGCGGCTGCACAGGAATCTTCATACTCAGGCCAGGGGCGGTTTGCGGCCGGTGACGCCGGCGCGCTGTTCAAGGTTGTGGGCCGCGCGCAGGAGGATTTCCTCCTGGAAATGGGCCGCCTGCAGTTGCACGCCGATGGGCAGTCCCTGGCTGCTGAAGCCGCAGGGCACGGACATGCCCGGGGTGCCGGCCAGGTTGGCGGACAGGGTGAGGATGTCGGAGAGGTACAGGCTGAGCGGGTCGTCCGCGCCGGCGCCGATCTGCCAGGCCGGGGTGGGCACCACCGGCGAGACGAGCAGGTCGCAGCTGGCGTAGGCCCGGGCGAAGTCCTCCTTGATGAGCGTGCGCACCTGCGAGGCCTTCTTGTAATAGGCGTCGTAATAGCCGGCGGACAGGGCGTAGGTGCCGATCAGGATGCGGCGCTTGACCTCGTCCCCGAACCCCTGCGAGCGCGACCGGTTGTACAGGTCGATGAGCGCCCCGGCGGAGCGGTCGCGATAGCCGTAGCGGACGCCGTCGAAGCGGGCCAGGTTGGAGCTGGCCTCGGCCGGGGCGATCAGGTAGTAGACGGCCACGCAATAGTCGGTGTGCGGCAGGGTCACCTCGACGATCTCGGCCCCGGCCTCCTGGAGCATGGCGATGGCCGCGCGGGCCACCCGCTCCACCTCGGGATCGAGGCCCTGGCCGAAGTACTCCCGCGGCACACCGACCCGCACCCCCTGCAGCCCGTCCTGGAGGGATGCGGTGAAGTCGGGCACCGGCCGGTCAATGGAGGTGGAGTCCAGGGGATCGTGGCCGCAGATGGCGTTCAGCATCAGGGCGCAGTCACGCACGTCCTTGGTCAGCGGCCCCACTTGGTCGAGCGAGGAGGCAAAGGCCACCAGCCCGTAGCGCGACACCCGGCCGTAGGTCGGCTTCAGGCCCACCGTGCCGCAGAGCGAGGCCGGCTGGCGGATGGAGCCGCCGGTGTCCGAGCCGAGCGAGGCCAGGCATTCGTCCGCGGCCACCGCGGCGGCCGAGCCGCCGCTGGAACCGCCGGCCACGTGACCAGGCTTCCAGGGATTCTGCACCACCTGGAAGGCGCAGTGTTCGCTGGTCGAGCCCATGGCGAACTCGTCCATGGCCAGCTTGCCGAGCAGCACCGCGCCCGCCTCGCGCAGCCGGGTGACCACGGTGGCGTCGTAGGGCGCGACAAAGTGCTCGAGCATGCGCGAGCCGCAGGTGGTGGGCAGATCGGTGGTGCAGAGCACGTCCTTGAGGGCCAGCGGCAGGCCGCACAGCGGACCGCCGCGACCGGCGGCGCGGGCCGCGTCGGCGGCTTCGGCCTGGCGCAGCGCCCCTTGGCGGTCCAGCGACAGGAAGGCGCGCACGGTCGGTTCGACACTGTCGATGCGTTCGAGTACGGCCTCGGTCAGGCGCACGGCGGTGAGGTCACCCGCCACCAGGCGCTGCTGCGCCTCGTGCAGGGTCAGGGAATGAAGGTCCATAGTCTGCTTCTGGAAAATGGTTGTCCCGGTTCGATCTCAGCCGATGATCCGGGGCACGACGAAGGCCTCGTCGTTGCATTCGGGGGCGTTGGCCAGGGCCTGCTCACGGGGCAGCGACGGCCGGACCGCATCCTCGCGGAAGGCGTTGACCACCGCCTGGGTGTGGGTGGTGGGCGCCACGCCGGTGGTGTCCAGTTCATCCAGCTTGGCCACGTAGGACAGGATGCTGTCCAGGTGGCCGGTCATGCGCGCCACTTCGTCGTCGGACAGTTCCAGGCGGGCCAGAGCGGCGACGCGCCGCACTTCGTCTCGGGTGATCTTCATGGTCTCGGTCAGGGAAGGGTGGTGTCGGGACAGCCGCTGGCCGCCCGGAAACAACGGGTTCCGGTTTATACAGCGTCCCGGGCAAAAGGACAACCCCGCAGGCAGGCGCAACGGTCAGCACGGGCGCTCCGATCGGGCCGGCAGGTATCCGGCTACGGCAGGTTCCACCAGTTGCGCGCCCAGGTGATCGCCTGGTCGATGCCGTCGCTTGGCGCGGCATCCCGGAGCAGGCGCCCTTCTGCCCCGGGCGGTAGGAACACCGGGTGATCGGCGGCGAGCGGGCCGCCGCGCAGCTCGGTGAGCGCCGCCAGGGTACCGGTGCGCATGTTGTCCAGATCGTAGCCGCCCTCGAGGACGAGCAGCAGGCGGCCGTTGCAGACCTCCCCGGCCAGTTGGACCAGCCGCCGGGTCAGGCAGGCGATGCCGGCCGGGGTGAGGCGCATCGAGCCCACCGGGTCACCGGCCATGCAGTCGAAGCCGCAGGAAACGAGCACCAGGTCCGGCCGGAAAAGCCGGCCGATGGGCACGAACAGCGTCTCCATGACCCGGGCGTACTCGGCGTCACCATGGCCGGAGAGGAGCGGCACATTGACCGTGAACCCTTGGCCGTTGCCCTCGCCGGTCTCCATCAGGGCGCCGCTGCCCGGGTAGAGCGGGTACTGGTGGACCGAGCAGTAGAGCACCTCCGCCTCGCGGGCGAAACTGTGCTGGATGCCGTTGCCGTGGTGCACGTCCCAGTCGACGATCAGCACCCGTTCATAACCGAGGTGCCGGAGCGCCCAGCGGGCGCCGATGGCGACGTTGTTGAACAGGCAAAAGCCCATGGCCTGGTCGCGCTCGGCATGGTGGCCCGGGGGGCGGACCAGGCAGAACCCGTTGTCGATCTCACCGCGGTGGAGTCGCCCGATGCCATCGATCACCGCCCCGGCTGCGAGCAGGGCCGCTGCGTACGAGTCGTTCGAGGTGCGGGTGTCGGCGTCCAGGTAGAAGGCGGTGTGGGCGGCGGTGGCTGCCACGGTCTGGATGTGGTCAGAACTGTGATTGGCCGCAACCGCCTCGATCGGCGCCGCCTCGAACCGGGGAAGGACGAGTTGGCCTGCGACCTCGGGCCGGTTCAGTTCGGCAAAGACGGCCTGCAATCGTTCCGGCGATTCGAGATGATCCCGACCGGTCCGGTGCGCCAGAAACATCGGGTCACGATAGACGGCGGTGCGGCGCATCAGCGCTCCCTCCGCCAGGTGAGCACTTCGTCTTCGGTGAACAGCAGGTCCAGCGGCATGTCATGGGGCAGAACCGGGAGCCGCTCGACAAGCTGGACGGCAAACCCAAGGCCGACCCGCAGGGCCCCGGGGGCTTCGAGGGCGAGGAACCGGTCGTAAAAGCCGCCGCCGTAACCGAGCCGATGGCCCTCCCGGTCAAAGGCCGCCCCGGGCAGGATGACCAGGTCGATGGTCGCGGGATCGAGCGCGGCCTGCTCGACCAGGTCGCGGCGGGGTTCGGCTATACCCAGGTAGCCCGGCTCCAGGTCGCGGTCCGGATCGGTGATGCGCACCATGCGCAGGCGGGAAACGGCCGGCAGGGTCAGCGGCGCGCCAACGGTTTTTCCGGCCCGCAGACAGGCGCGCAGCAGCGGCCCGGTGGCCACCTCGCTGCGGAAGCTGCAGTACAGGCAGCAGGTGGTGCAGGCAGCGAACACCGGGTGGGTGGTCAGCGCCCGGGTTATCCGCTCGCTGCGGCCGATCCGTTCCGCCGGGGAAAGATCGTCCCGGCGGGCCAGGGCCTGACGCCGCCACCGCTGCCGGGCGTTTTCCATATCCTTGTTCCCCATGGGCTCTCGTCGATTGCAACAAAAAAGGGCGGCATCCGCACCACGGACGCCGCCCCCATTGACCGGAAAGGCCTGACCGCTTACATGGGCAGGATCAGCTTGTTGGAATCCTCGTTCCAGGAAACCACCAGGTACCAGAGAAAGGCGAACAGGGCGATGAGGCCCAGGGTCCAGCCGTAGCCCATCACGTCCGGCAGGTAGACATACTTGCCGAGCCAGCCGTTCTGCTCGACTTCGAAGGCATCGAACCAGGCGACCATGAGCGAATTGGAGACGGCGAAGAACGGCACCACCAGCCACAACTTGATCTGGCCCTCGCCGACCCGCCACAGGGTGCCGGAACCGCAGCCGCCGGCGAACATGGCGCCCAAACCGAAGATGAAGCCGCCAACCACGCCGCCCCAGCCGAAGGTGCCGCGCACGTAGTTCATCGGATCGAGTACCGGCTCGCCTTCCAGCCGGGTGGGTACGCCGTACTTGAGGATGGCGGCGCCGATGGCGACGATGACGATGGACAGGGCCACGGACTTGGCCATCTTGCAGTCACCGGTCATGTGCGGCTCGCGGAAGCCCTGGATCATGCACCAGCGGCCGCGCTGCATGGTGTAGCCGAGCCCCACGGCGATGAGCAGGATGCCGGACAGGGAATTGATGTACTCCACGTAGTCGTCCCCGTCGAAAAGGGCGTACCAGCGGGCGGCCCAGATCACCGCGCCCAGCCCGGCCAGGCCCAGCACCCACTGGATGGCAGCGGGCACTTCGAGGGTGAAGGAACCGCCGCCGCCCCAGCTGATGTGCTCCATTTCCTTGTAGAGCAGCCACAGGCCGAGAATGACGCCGGGAATCAGGCCAACCCACATGGCGAAGCCGTTGGCCGCCAGGTTGCCGATGGCGTTGTACATGCCGCCGACGTTACAGCCGCCGGCCAAGGCTGCACCGATACCCATGAGGATACCGGCGATGACCGCCTTGACGTACTCGCGGATCGGCGGAAAGCGGAGGGCGAACTGTCCGCCGAGGCAGGCGGAGATGAAGGCGCCGCCGATGAAGCCCAGACCGATCACCGAGCCGGTGTTGAACAGCATCGACTTGGTCAGGATGGATGCGCCGTCCTCATCGACAAAGCCGGCCAACTCGGCCAGGTCACCGTTGAAGATACCGCCCTGCCAGAGGATCCAGTCGCCCCAGTTGCGGAATGCGCCCACCGCCCCCCAGGGACGCCACCACGCCATGATGAGAATACTGAGCAGGGCGACGACGATGCCGGTCCGCGTCGGGCTCCACTCCTCCTGGCAGAACGCCTTGATGAACTCTTTGATTTTCTGCCATAAAATCTTTAAATCTTCCATCCTGCAGCCTCCTTTCACCTAAAAATGAACGTTCATTCACTCACACCGATCGTGCCAACTAGGCAGAATTCGCCATAAATTCGCCTAAACTACCTGCGCCTCGGGCGTTTGTCAACAACAGCCACACCTCCGACAGAGGGCCTTTTCCATTTTTCTTTTTCCGACAATAGAGGGAGTTATTCGTCCGCCGGCCCCATTTGTCCGTCTTGTTTCTATCTTGACAACACCTGTATTCCTCTATAAACTAAGTTGTCTTTTTTTCATGTATAAAAGAGTTTTTCAACCAGGTACTTTCGAAAGGAGAACAAAATGAGTGACGTGAAAGTTGCCCCTGATGGTCTGGCGGTCGCCTCGGTACTGGACGCACGCGGTTTGAGCTGCCCCATGCCCCTGCTCCGCACCAAGAAAGAGATCGGCAAAATCAAGAGCGGTGAAATTCTCCACGTGCAGGGAACCGACCCCGGCTCGCGCAACGACATCCCGGGCTGGTGCGAGCGCGCCGGTCACGAGTATCTGGGCGAGAAGGAAGAGTCCGGCTACATCAGCTTTTTCATCAAGAAAGGCTGATCACCCGCCACCACGACTCTTCTGAAGGAGGAACACGCCCATGGCTGCCGATCCGAACAAACTCGGGATATTTGTTACAAGTCCCCAGCACATGCGTCACATCCTCGGGCTCACCAAAGCAGCGGTGCGCGCCGGGAAAAAGGTAATGGTCTTCTTTACCTTCAAATCCATTCATCTGACCAAGGACCCCCGCTTCGCTGAACTGACCCAGTTGTGCGCCGTCGAGGACATCGCCATCTGCGCCGACAGTTATATCTGTGAAGGGTTCGACAACGTCAACGATATCCCCCGCGGCCTGATCGACAAGCAGATGCGCACCCAGGCTTTCCATGGCGCCATTCTCGACGAATGCGCCAAGTATATCGTCATGTAAGGAGAAGCGGACATGGAATCATTGAAAGTGTACATCCTGATAGCCAACCGCGTCTACAACGACGGTATCCGTTCCGGTCTGGGCCTGGCCGTGGAGAACCACTACGCCTTCCCGGTGATAATGAACGGTGAGTTTCCTCGTTTTTCCAACTATATGTCGGAAAACATCGCTTGGATTTCCGACATGGAAGGCCAGGTGTTCAGCTGCGGCGCCGATGCCCCCACCGACCTGCCGGAAGGCACCGAGATCGCCAACATCAGCCTGGAAGAACTGGGCGAGCGGATGCGCGAGGCGGATTTCATCATTCCCTACGGGCTTCCCAAACAATCCCACGAGCCGCCGGCTGCGTGCAGCGAATAGGAGGAATGAACCATGAGTGGTGAAACCATGAAGATACTGCAGGTTTACAGGTCGGAGCCCACCGAGGACGTCAAGAAACTGGTCGAGATTCTCAACCGCGACCGGACGGCTGACGAATTCCGTCTCTACGTCGGTGAGCCGAACTACGATGTTCTCGTTCAGAAAATCTTCGCCAACGACAAGACTGTCTGCTGGTGGTAAGCGCTGTACCTCCCCTGTCCGGGGAATGAAGAACCCTGCCACGCCTGTGGCAGGGTTCTTTTCGTTTCTCGCCTCAGTCTTCTCCCACCCCGCCAGACAGACACCTCATCACCCGGTCATGGAATTGTGGCCGGAACGACCGGATGCGCATGTTCTCCCTGCCGGGATGAACGCGATTGGTGAGCAGCACCACCACCACCTGTCCCTCGGGGTCGATCCAGAACGAGGTGCCGGTGAATCCCAGATGACCGACGCTGCGCGCCGGGAACAGGCTGCCGCTGCTTGAAGCACCAACCGTCGGCGTATCCAGGCCGAGTGCCCAGGTGGCGTTGGCCAACCGCCGGGTGAGCGCGGTACGGATGAGCGGGGTCGGCAGGTGCGGATGTTCGACCCTGCCCTGCCAGAGATCGAGCAGCCATTCGCACAGGCTGAGCACCCCGTGGAGTGTCCCGAACAGACCGGCATGGCCGGCGACCCCGCCCATCAGCCAGGCGTGCTCATCGTGTACCTCGCCCTGCAGCACCCGGCCGCGCCAGGGACAGTCCTCGGTGGCCGCGATACACTGCCGCTCCACCGGCAGGGATTGGTCCAGGGGGAGGAAAAAAAGATCCCGGGTCAAACCGAGCCGCCCTGTGATAAGTGCGCGAAAACTGACCGGCAGCGATTGACCGGTGCAGTGTTCGAGCACATGACCGAGCAGTATGAATCCCAGGTCGCTGTACCGGCTCTCACTGCCAGGCGGATAGGCCAGCGGCTCATCAATCACTCGCTCGAGCAGTTGAGCCTTGCTCCGTTGCCCGGATTCTCTCTCCATTTCCCGGAAGTAGGGCCGGTACGGCAGCATGCCGCTGCTGTGGTTGAGCAACTGCCACAGGCGCAGCGATTTTTTTTCCGCGGGAAGGGGCCCGGGAAAGACCCGGGCCAGGGTGTCCTCCAGGCGCAACCGGCCCTGACCGATCAATGCAAGAGTGAGAAGCACGGTGCAGAGCGGCTTGGTAAGTGAAGCCAGATCGAACAGGGTTTCCTCCGTCACCGCCTGTCCCGAACCATCGCTGCGGGTGTGACCGATGGCGCAGCGGGCGCGCGCAGACCCCCTTTGCCCGCCGATACTGACCCCGGCCGCGACTGCGCTGCAGACCCCCTCGGCCAACCCCTGCCGGCAAACCGCTTCCAGTACGGTATTTATTTGATTTTTCATTGTTCCCGTGGCCCCGGCAGGTAAATATTTATTTGAAATTTTCAGTCTTTTCGAGTAGTTTTAAGCGGTTTTCAAATCCTTGAAAAATATGCTGAAAAAGTGTGCAAACCACTGTTAACCAGTTGTTGAAAACCCCGCCAGCCCAGAATTTTTCCAAGCATCAAGACTGAGCGAACAACACCCTCAACACAAAAAAATCTTTTATATTCATAACATATATCTTCTTTCCACAAACTCACAGCGATAACACCAACAATTCTTTCTCTAAAAAAGGATGCTATTATGGGGTTTTACTTCAACATTGGCAGGGAAGACCTGCTCCGTGCGGTCAGTGCCCAGCAAAACATCACCGGCAAGAAAGGAACCCTGGCCATCCTCGCCAACGTCCTGCTCGAGGTCAAACCGGACCACCTGGTCGTCACCGGCACGGATCTGGACATCGGTCTCAAGCAGATCGTTCCCGCCGAGGTGATGGAAACCGGCACCCTTACCTTGCCGGCCAAAAAACTCTTCGAACTGGCCAGGGAATCCGGATCCACGGTCATCAGCTTCAAGGAGATGGACAACAACTGGGTGGAGATCACCGCCGGACCGAGCTGTTACCGGCTCGCCGGCATGGTGGCGGACGAATTTCCCCAGTTTCCCGCCTACGACGAAAGCGCCATGGTCGAGATCGACAGTGCAGTGATGGCTGACCTGGTGGACAAAACCGTGTTTTCCATTGCCCTGGACAAGGAGAACATGTTCACCCTGACCGCCGCGCTCCTGGAAAAATTCAAGGAAAACGAAGAGACCTTCCTGAAAATGATTTCTTCGGACGGGCACCGGTTGACCATCATGACCAGGGAGGTGGCTGCGGCCGTCGACAACCTGCAGCTCAAGCCGCTCACCCTCATTCCCCGCCGGGGCATTCAGGAAATCCGCAAGTTCTGCGAGAACAGGAGTAGTTTCCTGTTCGGCGTGGAGGAAAAGCAGGCAGTGCTCAAAAGCAATGAATCGCTCCTGGTCATCCGCCTGATGGAAGGTGATTTTCCCGATTTCCAGGGACTGCTCAATGCCCTCACCAGGGAAAATACCATCCGTATCGACCGCAACCGTTTTCTCGAGAGCCTGAAGCGGATCAACCTGTTCACCGAGGATATGTTCCACGCCATCAGGATGGAGGTGAACGGCACCACCATGGTGCTCACCTCGCAGAACGCCGATTTCGGCTCGGCCCGGGACGAATTCTCTGTCGAATACGACGGCGAACCGCTGGTGCTCGGGTTCAACTGCCGCTATTTCATCGAGACCCTGCAGGTGATGGAGGGCGACTCGATCTGTGCGAGCATCAATACCCAGGAGAGTCCCTGCATGATCACCTCGGACGAGGACAAGGGCTTTCTCAGCGTCATCATGCCCATGAAGTTGTAGCATCCGGCGGGCCGGAACGCCGTCCCCCCGCTGTGCGCCGGATTCCGGCAATTGGTTGGACAATTCAGCACAAAGGAAGACCGTGAGTGAGTTAACGAAAGATTCGTATGGAGCGGAACAGATCAAGGTTCTCGACGGCCTGGAGGCTGTCCGCAAACGACCGTCCATGTACATCGGCAACACCGCCGAGGAGGGGCTGCACCATCTCATCTACGAGGTGGTGGACAACTCCATCGACGAGGCCCTGGCCGGCCACTGTGACACCATCAGCGTCATCATCCACGAGGACGACGGGGTCACGGTGGTGGACAACGGCCGCGGTATTCCGGTGGACATGCACCCCACCGAGAACATGTCCGCCCTGGAACTGGTCATGACCACCCTGCACGCGGGCGGCAAGTTCGACCATTCCACCTACAAGGTGTCGGGTGGCCTGCACGGGGTCGGCGTGAGCGTGGTCAACGCCCTGAGCAGCCGGATGGTGGCCGAGGTTCGGCGCAACGGCAATGTCTATCGCCAGACCTACGAGTACGGCGTCCGCGCCAGCGATCTCGAGGAGGTGGGCACCAGTGAGGCCACCGGCACCCGGATCACCTTTTTCCCGGACCCGGAAATTTTCACCGAAACCACGGTGTTCAAATACGAGATCGTCAAGACCCGGCTGCGCGAACTCGCCTTCCTCAACCGCAACATCCGCATCACCCTCAAGGACGAACGCGACGGCGCCGAGGACGTTTTTTACTACGACGGCGGCATCGTTTCCTATGTCACCTACCTGAACCGCAACCGCACCCCGGTGCACGCCGAGCCCATTTTCATCACCGGTGAGCGGGACAATGTCCAGGTGGAGGTCTGTTTCCAGTATTTCGACGGCTACTCGGAGCGGCTCTTTTCCTATGTGAACAACATCAACACCCGTGAGGGCGGCACGCACGTGGCCGGCTTCCGCGCCGCGCTCACCAAGTGCATCAACCGCTATGCCAGCGACGACGTGGTGCCCAAAAACCTCAAGGAAAAAATGGGCGGCGACGACGTGCGCGAAGGGCTGACCTGCATCGTCAGCGTGCGCGTGCCCAACCCCCAGTTCGAAGGCCAGACCAAGGGAAAACTCGGCAACTCGGAGGTCAAATCCATTGTCGAAACCCTGTGCAACGAGAAACTGGCCGCCTACCTGGAGCAGAATCCCGGGGTGGCCCGCGCCATCCTCGGCAAGGTGGTGGAGGCGGCCCGGGCGCGGGACGCGGCCCGCAAGGCCCGCGACCTCTCCCGCAAGAAGGGCAGCCTGTCGGTGATGATGGCCGGCAAACTGGCCGAGTGCCAGAGCCGCATCCCGGCGGAACGCGAGTTGTTCATCGTCGAGGGTGATTCGGCCGGCGGTTCGGCCAAACAGGGCCGCGACCGGGCCATCCAGGCCATCCTGCCCCTGCGCGGCAAAATCATGAACGTGGAGAAGGCGCGCTTCGACAAGATTCTCGGCTCCGAGGAGATCAAACAGCTGGTCGCCTCCCTCGGCACCGGCATCGGCAGCGAGGAATTCGACCTGGACAAACTCCGCTACCACAAGGTCATCATCATGACCGACGCGGATGTCGACGGCGCCCATATCCGCACCCTGCTGCTCACCTTCTTCTACCGGCAGATGCTGCCGCTCATCGAAAACGGGCACATCTACATCGGCCAGCCACCCCTTTTCCGGCTCGGCAAGGGTAAGAAGGAACAGTACTTCCTCAACGAGGAATCCCTCAACAGCCACCTTTTTTCCCAGGCCAGCCAGCTCATGCAGATCCACACGGACAGGGGCTGGGTGATCGCCGACGACGAAATGGTCGATCTGCTGCGCAAGCTTTCGGCCTTTGAAAAGGTCGTCGAGCACCTGGAGCGGTACAACCTGCCCGAAGCCCTGACCCTGTTTCTGCTCGCCGGCAAGGTGCATTCGGCCCTGCAGTTCGAGAACCGGGATTTTGTCGAGGGTCTGCGCGACCAGTTGCGGCAGCGCACCCAGACCGGCGCGGTGCGCCCCTGTCCCTGGCGGCCGAGCTGCTGGGAGTTCGAGGCGGTCAACCAGGCGCACATGGCCAGTGTCATCGGTCCCAATATCCCGCTCATCGCCGAGTACCGGCACGCCCTGGAACTGTACCGGACCGTGGCCCCCTGCCTGGGCGTCACCTTCCGCCTGGTGCGCACCGCGGCCGCAGGCGCCGGGCCCGAGCAGACCACCGACAACTGGCACCGGCTGATGGAGATGATCCGGGAAGAGACCTTCAAGGGCAGCCATCTGCAGCGCTACAAGGGTCTGGGCGAAATGAACCCGGAACAGCTGTGGGACACCACCATGAACCCGGCCAACCGGACCCTGGTGCAGGTGCGCATCGACGACCTGGACGTCACCGACGACATGTTCACCACCCTCATGGGGGACAAGGTCGAACCGCGCCGGGACTTCATCCAGAATCACGCCCTGGAAGTGGCGGACCTGGACATCTGAACAGGTCGCCGGCTAACCTCTTCGCCCCCTTCCGGGCACCACGCAGGTTGAGAGAATGACAGAACAGCAAGCAGAAACCAATCAGCAGCCGACCATCCCGATCGAACGGGAGCTGCGCCGGTCCTACCTGGACTACGCCATGTCGGTGATCATCGGCCGTGCCCTGCCGGATGTGCGCGACGGCCTCAAGCCGGTCCACCGCCGCACCCTGTTCGCCATGCGGGAACTGGGCAACACCTACAACCGGCCCTACATCAAGTCGGCCCGCATCGTCGGTGACGTCATCGGTAAGTTCCATCCGCACGGCGACATCGCCGCCTACGACACCCTGGTGCGCATGGCCCAGGACTTCTCCATGCGCTATCCGCTGGTGGACGGCCAGGGCAACTTCGGCTCCATGGACGGCGACTCGGCCGCGGCCATGCGCTACACCGAGGCGCGCATGACCCGGCTCGACCAGGAACTGGTCAGCGACCTGGACAAGGAGACGGTCGATTTTGTTCCCAACTACGACAACTCCCTGCTCGAGCCCTCGGTCCTGCCGTCGCGCATCCCCAACATCCTGGTCAACGGCTCCGAGGGCATCGCCGTTGGCATGGCCACCAAGATCCCGCCGCACAACCTCACCGAGGTGATCAACGGCCTGATCGCCCTGGTGGAGAACCCGGCCATCACCGTACACGAACTGATGGCCCACATCAGTGGCCCGGATTTCCCCACCGGCGCCTTCATCTGCGGCCGGGCCGGCATCCGCGAGGCCTACGAGACCGGTCGCGGCATCATCGTGCTGCGCTCCAAGACCCATGTCGAGCAGCGCGGCGCCCACGGCGAGTCCATCGTCATCACCGAGATTCCCTACCAGCAGAACAAGGCGACCCTGGTGGAGAAGATCGCCCTGCTCGTCAAGGAAAAGCGGATCACCTCGATCCTCGAGATCCGCGACGAGTCCGACCGCCACGGGGTGCGGGTGGTGCTCGACTTGCGCAAGGACGAGATCCCGGAGGTGGTCATCAACCAGCTCTACAAGATGACCCCCCTGCAGCGCAGCTTCGGCATCATCCTGCTGTGCATCGTCAACAACAAACCGGAGATTTTGAACCTCAAGCAGATTCTCCAGCATTTCCTCGCCCATCGCCGCACCGTGGTCTACCGCCGCACCGCTTTCGAACTGCGCAAGGCCCAGGAGCGGGCTCACATCCTCGAGGGCTTGAAGATCGCCATCAGCAACCTGGACGAGGTGGTGGCGCTGATCCGCGCCGCCGCCAGCCCGGCCGAGGCCAAGCAGGGGCTGATGGAGCGGTTCGAACTCTCCGAGATCCAGGCCCAGACCATCCTGGACATGCGCCTGCAGCGTCTCACCGGACTGGAACGCGACAAGATCATCAGCGATTACGAGGAGATCATCGCCCGCATCGCGTGGCTGGAGCAGGTTTTGGCGGACGATGGTCTGGTGCTTGAGATCATCCGCGAGGAATTCGAGAAGATCCGCGACGAGTACGGCGACACCCGGCGCACCGAGATCATCGACGCCCCGGACGAGATCCTGCCCGAGGATTTGATTGCCCCGGAGGAGATGGTGGTCACCGTGTCCCACGCCGGCTACATCAAGCGCAACCCGCTCACCCTCTATCGGGCGCAACGCCGGGGCGGCAAGGGGGTCATGGGCATGACCACCCTGGAGGACGATTTCGTCACCAGCCTGTACACCGCCTCGGCCCTGGACACCTTCCTGTTCTTCACCAACCGCGGCCGGGTGTTCTGGCGCAAGGTCTACGAACTGCCGCTGGCCGGCCGCGCCGCCCGCGGCAAGGCCATCGTCAACCTGCTGGAGTTGGGCGAGGGGGAGAAGGTGGCGGCCATCCTGCCGGTGGCCGACCTGGCCAATGCCGACGACAACCTCTCGGTGCTCACCGTGACCAAGCAGGGCCGGGTGAAAAAAACTTTTATTTCCGAGTACAAACGACCCATCCGCAAAGGCAAGTTCGGCCTCACCATTCGCGAGGACGACGAAATCCTGTCCGCGGCGATAACCTCCGGGGACGACGAAATTTTCCTGGTGACCCGAATGGGCCTGTCCATTCATTTCCACGAGTCCGAAGTCCGTGCCATGGGCCGGCTCGCGGCCGGGGTCAAGGGGATCAGCCTGGGCGAGGACGATACGGTGGTCGGGGTGGCGGTGCTGAAAAGCGACGACTCCATCCTCACCGTCACCGAGCGGGGCTACGGCAAGCGCACCGCGGTGGCCGAATACCGGCTGCAGGCCCGGGGCGGCAAGGGCGTGTTCACGATCAAGACGAGCGAGCGCAACGGCTACGTGGTCGGCGTGCTGCCGGTGGTCGACGAGGACCAGGTGATGCTGGTGGCCAACTCCGGCAAGGTGATCCGCATGCCCATGGACACGGTCCGCCTGATCGGCCGGAACACCCAGGGGGTCCGCCTGATCAACCTGGAAGAGGACGAACTCGTGGTCGATCTGTCCATGCTGGCCCGCGAGGAAGGGGTGGATGACGACACCGCTACAGGGGAGGAGGAGTATGAAGATTGACAAGGTGGCCATGATCGGCGCCGGCAGCTGGGGCACGGCCCTGGCCCTGGTGCTGGCGCGCAAAAACATCCGGGTCGCGCTTTGGGACAGGGACGCGGACCACATCGCCAACCTCGTTCGCGACCGGGAGAACAAACGGCACCAGCCCGATCACCCCTTCCCGGAATCCCTGGAGGTGACCGACGACCTGGGCGCGGCGGTGCAGGGGGCGGGTTGCGTGGTCATGGTGGTGCCCTCGCACGGCTACCGCGCAGTCTTCCGCGAACTCTGGCCGCAGCTCTCCGACGGTACCCTGGTGGTGTCCGCGGTCAAGGGTATCGAGGTGGACAGCGGCATGACCATGACCGAGATCATGGACGAGGAAAACAAGGGGCGCAAGCGCCTTCATTTCTGCGTGCTCAGCGGCCCGAGCTTCGCCGCCGAGGTGGCCGACTGCCAGCCCACGGCGGTGACCGCGGCCTGTGTGGACCCGGAGGCGGCGGAGCAGGTGCAGCAACTGTTCGCGGCCGAGTATTTCCGCGTCTACGCCGCCAGCGATGTCAAGGGGCTGGAGATCAGCAGCGCCATGAAGAACGTCATCGCCATCGGCGCCGGCATCTGCGACGGGTTGGGCTACGGCCTCAACACCCGCGCTGCCCTGATCACCCGCGGGCTGGCGGAAATCGCCCGCATGGGCGTGGCCATGGGCGCCCAGCCGCAGACCTTTGCCGGCCTGGGCGGTCTCGGCGACCTGGTGCTCACCTGCACCGGCGATCTCAGCCGCAACCGTACCGTGGGTTTGAAGCTTGGCTCGGGACTGACCCTGGAGGAGGTGCTGGCCCAGATGACCATGGTGGCGGAGGGGGTGAAGACCACCCGCTCCTGCTACCATCTCGCCCGCCGTCTGGGGGTGGAGATGCCGATCCTGGAGCAGATGTACCAGGTGCTCTACAACGGCAAGCGGTGCGAAGACGCGGTTCGTGACCTGTTTCAGCGCGGATTGAAAAAGGAAAACGGCTGAACCGTTTCCGGGGGGAAAACACAGGGGGGACAGCCGCAGCTGTCCCCCCTTTTTTGTATTCAGATTTTCTCGCTGGACCAGTCGTTGTGCTCGAACTCGCTGTGGTCGGGCTTGGGCGGCTTGATTTCGGCCATCCGCTGGCGCAGCCAGACCTGCACCTTGGCGAACTCGGCCGCGAACTGGGCCAAGGCCAGGCCGCGGTGGCTGACCGCGCTTTTTTCGGCCATGGACACCTCGGCAAAGGTCTTGCCAAACGGTGGAAAGAAGAACACCGGGTCGTAGCCGAACCCGGACTCGCCCCGCCGTTCGGTGGTGATTTCGCCGTCGCAGCGCCCCTCCCAGGTCAGGGCCGGCCCGGCCGGGGTGGCCAGGGAGAGCACGCAGACGAAGTGGGCGGCGCGGTTGGCCTGCCCGGCCATCTCGCCGAGCAGTTTTTCGCAGTTGTCCCAGTCGGTCGCCCCGGGGCCGGCATAGCGGGCCGAGTACACGCCCGGCCGGCCGTCCAGGGCGTCGACCACCAGGCCGGAGTCGTCGGCCAGGCAGGGCAGGCCGAGCACCTTGGCGTAGTGCAGGGCCTTCTTGTAGGCGTTGTCATCAAAGGTGGCGCCGTCCTCCACCGCCTCGGGCATGGGTCCGAAATCGGCCAGCGACTGGACCGTGACCGGGAAGTCCTTGAGCAGTTCATTGATTTCTTTGAGTTTGTTCAGGTTGCTGGTGGCCAGCACAAGCAGGGAATCCATGGTGTTCCTCGTTCCTGTTGTCGTTTACGGGGGAAAGGGGGCAGTGGTGCCCGAATGGTTGGCGGATGTTCCGGGGATCAGGCGGCGGTCCGGGAGGACTGTTTTCTGCGCTGCCGGCGCAGCTGGCGGTCGTACCGCTCCTGCTCGCTGTAGATGCAGCCGCAGTAGGGCTGGCGGTACAGCCCCAGCCGGATGGAGTCGTCGATGCCCTGCTGCCAGCCCGTGCGGTAGTCCTCGTAATGAAAGAGCATATCGTACCGATCGGCCAGCGCCGCGCATTTGTCGACCAACAACCGGTGGTTCTGGTAGCGGGAGTAGAGCAGGGTCGTGGTGAAGGCGTCGTAGCCGCCGGCCACCGCCGCCTGCACGGTCCGCTCGAGCCGCAGGTCGTAGCAGAGGGGGCAGCGCTCCTGCTCGTGGAACACGACCGTACGGAGGAAGTCGGTGAGCCCGTAGTGTTCGTCCACCTCCACCGGGAAACCGGCACCCTCGGCAAACTGCTGCAGCGCCTCCATGCGCCGGCGGAACTCCTGGTACGGGTGGATGTTCGGGTTGTGAAACAGTCCGGTCACCGCATGTCCCTGTTCGCGCAGCCGCGCCAGCGGGTAGACGGCGCAGGGGCCGCAGCAGACGTGCAGGAGAATGCGCATCACTTCACCTTGTAGTGCTTGGGGTCGATGCCGTAGTTATGAATCTTGTAGTTGATGATCCGCAGGCTGGTATCCAGGCTTTTGGCCGCCCTGGTCTGGTTGCCGTTGTTTCGCTTCAGTGCGTCAATAATAAGTTCGCGCTCGAAATTTTCAACGGCCGTGGCCAGTGACAGCGGTTTGCCCGGGTGGACGCTGTCCCCGCTCTGCAGCGAGGGCGGCAGGTGGATGGACTGGATGGCCGGCCCGTCGCAGATGAGCACCGCCCGCTCCATGCAGTTCTGCAGTTCGCGCACGTTGCCGGGCCAGTGGTACTGGATGAGCAGGTCGATGGCCGGGGTGGAGATGCGGGTGATCTCCTTGCCGTTTTCGCGGGAGTATTTTTCCAGGAAATACTCGGCCAGGAGCAGGATGTCGGTGCGCCGTTCGCGCAGCGGCGGCAGGTAGACCGGGAAGACGTTGAGTCGGTAGTAGAGATCTTCACGGAAGGCCCCCTCCTGCACCGCTTTTTCCAGGTCGCGGTTGGTGGCCGCCACCAGGCGGATGTCCGCGGTCATGAGTTTGGGCGAGCCGAGCCGCTGGAAGGTCCGCTCCTGGATGACGTTGAGCAGCTTCAGTTGCACCGGCTGGCTGATCTCGCCGATCTCGTCAAGGAACAGGGTGCCACCCTCGGCCAGTTCGAACCGGCCTTTCTTGCTCTCCACCGCGCCGGTGAAGGCCCCCTTTTCATGGCCGAACAATTCGCTCTCCAACAGCGTTTCCGGCAGGGCCGAGCAGTTGACCACCACGAAGGGGCCGGCGGCCCGGCCGGAATTGTGGTGCAGGGCCCGGGCCACCAGGGTCTTGCCGGTGCCGGACTCGCCGCGCAGCAGCACCGTGGCGTTGGAGTCGGCCACCCGGTGGACCATGTCGAACACCTCCTGCATGCGCGAGGAGTTGCCGATGATTTCCTCGATGCGGTTGCGGGCCGAGAGTTCCCGGCGCAGCTTGCGGTTTTCCTGGTGCAGGGCCTCCCGCTCCTCGTTGACCCGCTGGATGCGCTGCACGGTCTCGGCGATCAGCCGGCTGACCACGGTGAGAAAGCGGAGATCCTGCTCGGATTCGCTGCCGAATCCACCGGCATACACCCGGTCGATGGACAGGGCGCCGATGGAGTGCTGGTCGGCGATGATCGGCACGCACAGGAAGCTGCTCTTCTTTTTGCGCTCGTCGCCGCGGGTGCGGGTGCGGTTGAGGAACAGCGGTTCGTCGCCGATCTGCGGCACGAGGATGGGCTCGCCGGTGGCCACCACCTTGCCGGTAATGCCTTCGCCCAGCTTGTAGCGGCCGCGGCGCTTGGCCTCGGCGCTGATGCCGTGCGCCACCTCGATCTCCAGTTCGCCGGTGGTCGGGTTGACGATGGTGATGGTGCCGTTGTCCATGCCCATCCACTCGGCCAGGCTCGAGACCACCTTTTCCAGGCAGTCCTGCAGGTTGGAGGCCGAGGCCAGGTGGCGGGTGATCTCATAGAGACAGGACAGGTTACGGAATTCGATATCCTGCTGCTGGTCAATGCTGCCGGTTGCTTTCATCGCTGGCCGTTGAGGTGCCTGTTGACAGTGTTTCCGTATGATGGTACTTTCCCACGCTCATGGAGGGATGGCCGAGTGGTTTAAGGCGGCGGTCTTGAAAACCGTTGTACGAAAGTACCGTGGGTTCGAATCCTACTCCCTCCGCCAGAAACCCGAGACGGCAGCAAAGGAGAGATGACCGAGTAGGCCGATGGTGCTCGCCTGCTAAGCGAGTGTGGGGGTTATACTCCACCGAGGGTTCGAATCCCTCTCTCTCCGCCATATAGAAAAAGGCTGGTTGGCTTGCCAACCAGCCTTTTTTGTTCTCCAAGGCGGGTCCGGTTCTCGTCGCGAGACGGGTCGCATGCTCGTTTCCGACAGTTTTGTACCATATCCCTGTGGGTTTTACCACGCCTGTCTGACAAAAATCGTCAACTGTACGGTTTGTCTTGTTGCAATAGTGTCAGGGGATGAATCGACCGGCCCCGACCTGTCCCAACGGTGATGGCGTCGAGACGGGGGGCACTCAGGCGGCCAGCAGATCCCGCCAGTCGGCGAACAGGTGGAAGGGAAAATGCGGCCAGGCGTGGACCGTGGCCGTGTCCCGGCCCCAGGCGCGCAGCTGGTTGCGGCCGGTGAAGATGCGGTCGCGGCTGGTGACGATTTTTTTGGTATAGATGTCCCGGACCGGGGGCGCGGCCAGGACGGCGGCGCGGAAGGCGGCCATTTCCTCGCGCAGTGCGGCCATCGCTCGGCGCGGCCGGCTGGCGAGAAAGCGGCTATGTTGGGCGGGATCATCGAACATGTTGGCGTAGAAGGTGTCCAGCACCTCCGGGCCGAAGCTGTCGACCATGGTCGCGTAGGCCTCGGGCGGCAGGCCGCGGCCGGCGTCGATGGGACTGAGGGTGCCGGCCAGGGCCGTGCGGCTGGCGAAACTCCCGGCCCGGTCGGCGAGCAGGTGGGCCGCCACCCACACGCCCATGGACCAGGCGGCCAGATGGACCTGCCGGTAGGCAGCCAGGGGTTCCAGCTCCGGCAGCTGCAGGTGCCGGTAGTCGTGTACCAAAAGGACATCGCAGCTGCGGGCGGGCAGAAAGCGGAACGGTTCCGGGTCCATGCCCCAGCCGCTGAAAAAGAGCAGGCAGTGCGGGTGGTTGGCGCGCTGCAGCCAGGCCGTTTGCATGGATTCAGTCCAGGGCGGCGCGGATCACGCCGGCCAGCGGGGCCAGCTGGTCCCAGTCCATGGCCGCGTTCAGGGAAAGGCGCAGGCGCGAGGTGCCGGCCGGCACGGTGGGCGGGCGCACCGCCTTGACCCAGTAGCCGGCCGCACACACCCGCTCGGCCGCGGCCACCGCCCGGCCGGCGTCACCGACCAGCACCGGCACGATGTTGCTGCTGCCGTCGGTGCGCAGGCCGGCGGCACGCAAACTCGCGCGGAACCGTTCCGCCAGCCGGGCCACGGCCGCCCGCTGTTCGCGCATGAGCGGAATCTGGCGGAGCACGAAGCACAGCCAGTGGACCGAGACCGGCGGCAGGCCGGTGCTGAAGATCTGCGAGCGGGCGGTGTTGACGAGATAGTCGATGAGCACCTGCGGGCCGACCACAAAGGCGCCCTGTCCGCCGAAGGCCTTGCCGAAGGTGCCGGTGAGGATGTCGATCCGCCGGTGCACACCCTGCTCCTCGGCCAGGCCGCAGCCGCTGTCGCCGCGGATGCCGACCCCGTGCGCCTCGTCCACGTAGAGCACCGCCTGGAAGCGGTCACGCAGCCGCACCAGTTCGGCCAGGTCGGCGGTGTCGCCGTCCATGCTGAAGATCGACTCGGTGACGATGTACACCTGGCGGTACTTGTCCCGCTCACGCGTGAGGATCCCTTCGATGGCCGCGTAGTCCAGGTGCGGATAGCGGATCGTCCGGGCCCGTGACAGGCGCATGCCGTCGATCAGGCTGGCGTGGCAGAGCTTGTCGGCGAGGATCAGATCCTGCCGGCCGGCGAGCGCCGGCAGGATGCCGATGTTGATGTGGTAGCCGGAGTTGAACACCAGGGCCGCTTCGGCCCGGTAGAGGGCGCGCAGCTGTTCCTCGAGACGCACGTACGGCCGGGTGTTGCCGGTCATCAGCCGCGAGGCGGTGCTGCCCAGGCCGTAGTTTTCGAGCAGCCCGCCCCCGGCCTGCTCGGCGTAAAAGGCGCGCAGCAGGGCGGGGTTGGCCGCCAAGCCGAGGTAGTCGTTGCCCGCCAGGTTGAGGCAGGTGCGGCCATCGATGTCAATACGGCCCCGGTCCAGGTGGGTGACCGGCACGAGCCGGCGCAGCTGGCCGTCGTGCTCGATCTCCGTCAGCGCTCCGGCCAGCTGGTCAAGAAAAGCGGTCATGATTCGATCTCAGGTTGCGAACTGCGCGTACAGCTCGTCGTTGAAGCCCACCAGCAGCCGGTCGCCGATGCGCAGGGTGGGGGCGCGAAGGGTGCCGGAGCGGCCCAGGGTTTCCTTGAGGATCGCCTCGCGGCTGTCCCGGCGCGGGTCGAACACCAGCTGTTTCCTGCCCTTGGCGACGACGATCTCCCGGGCGGCGGCGAGCACCTGCCAGGCCGCCTCCTCGGCCAGGGACGCTTTGCGGGCGTCGGCCACCTCGGTGCAGGGGATACTGTTTCGGCTGAGCACATCCTGTGCCCGCTGGCACGAGGTTCAGCCTTTTCTCAGGTAGGCCCAATCGATCTGCATGCACTCCTCCTTTTCGTCCGGGGGTTGCGGGGATGGCGCGCCGGAAAGCGGTGCGAACGTCGCACTATAGTCGTCGGCAGCGGCCGGTGCCAGCGGAATCATCGCGATTTTGGCCGTTTGCGGCAAGGCGGAAATCCGGTAAAGGAAAGAGCCGCCCACCCGGGCACCCACCAGGAGACAACAACCATGAGCAGCGTACCGGAAACCGAGGGACCGCAGGGAGAGATGCTCCTGCGCACCATGCCCATGCCGGCGGACACCAGTTTCAACGGCGACATCTTCGGCGGCTGGATCATGTCGCAGATGGACCTTGCCGGCTCCATCCTCGCCAAGGAGGTGACCCGAACGCGCACGGCCACGGTGGCGGTGGAGGGCATGAAGTTCATCAAGCCGGTACGGGTGGGCGACGTGGTCTGCTGCCACGGCCGGGTGGTGCGGCTGGGCACCACCTCGGTGACCATCCTGCTCGAGGTCTGGGTGCGGCCGGTGCTCGGCTCGGGTGAGGACCGCTTCACCCTGTTCAAGGTCACCGAGGCGGCCTTCACCTACGTGTCCCTGGGCGAGGATGGCCGCAAACAGCCCATCGACCGGGAACAGGCGCGCCAGCGCCTGCCCGGCCTCAACTGCTGAGGACGCGGGTGTCCTCGAGGGCGCCCTCCAGTTCGGCCAGGTCGGTTCCGGTCAGGCCGAGCAGGTTCGCCTCGGGGGTGGCGGCAAGGAGCAGCGAGCCGTCCTCGGCCAGGCCGATGCCCAGCTTGCGGCAGACCAGGTTGGCCATGCGCACCAGCACGAGCAGGCGGTTCTGCGCGTCGATCTCCGCATTGTGGTGGTCCCGGGCGATCACGTGCAGGTGCCCGGGCATGTTCCAGCGGGTGAGCAGCCGGCTGCCCTCGCGGGCGTGCAACCGGTTCATGGCCTCCATGAGCAGGCTGTCGGTGAGCTTGAGCGACTTGTTCTTCCGCTTGATCTGCTCGATCACCATGAGCACGAACAGCTTGCCCACATCGTGGAACAGGCCGGCGAAAAAGGCCTGGCTCTGTTCCACCCCGCAGTCGCGCCGCCGCGCCAGCCAGGCCGTGCCGTAGGCGCAGCCCACCGAGTGCTGCCAGAGTTTTTTCATGACCAGGGCGATGGTCCTGTCCCTGCTGCGAAAGTGCTGCTCCGAGGCGGCCATGAGCACGATCCGTCCGATCTCGCGCATGCCCAGGCGGATGATCGCCGCCCGCACCGTACCCACCTCCACCAGGCCCCGGTAGAAGGCCGAGTTGGCGATTTTCAGCACCTGGCTGGACAGGGCCTGGTCCGAGGTGATCACCTGCTCGATCACCCGCAGGTCCGGCTCGGGTTTGACCAGTTCCATCTGCAGGCGGACAGCGGCATTGTTGAACACCGGCAGGGAAAGGGTGTCCGCGGCGATGTAGCGGTTGATCACGTCGAGGAGCGAGATGGGGGCAGCCATGCGGACACCACAAGGATGGCGGAGTTCGATGCGAAACGCGGCGGTCGTGCAAAGGGGCAGTATAGGGCCAACCCGCCCCGGGGACAAGGTCTTCCTGGGCCGCGCGGTTCAGGGCGCATCCGGCTGGTTCGGCCCGACCATGGCCTCGGGCCGAACCAGCCGGTCGAACTGCTCGCCGCTGAGGAGCCCCAGCGCCACCGCCGCCTCGCGCAGGGAGAGGTTGTCAACATGCGCCTTTTTGGCGATGGCCGCGGCCCGTTCGTAGCCGATGTGCGGGTTGAGGGCGGTGACCAGCATGAGCGAGCGCTGCAGGTTGGCCTCGATGCGCTCCCGCACCGGCTGGATGCCGGCCGCGCAGTGGCGGTCAAAGGAGCGCACCCCGTCGGCCAGGAGCGTCACCGACTGGAGAAAGGCGTGGATGAGCACCGGCTTGAACACGTTCAGCTGGAAGTTGCCCTGGCTGGCGGCAAGGCCGATGGTTGTGTCATTGCCGAACACCTGGCAGACGACCATGGTCAGGGCCTCGGCCTGGGTCGGGTTGACCTTGCCGGGCATGATCGAGCTGCCCGGCTCGTTGGCCGGGATGGCGATCTCGCCCAGGCCGCAGCGCGGCCCGCTGGCCAGCCAGCGGATGTCGTTGGCGATCTTCATCAGGTTGGCGGCCAGTCCCTTGACCGCGCCCGAGGCGAACACCAGCGGGTCATGCGCGCTCAGGGCGTGGAAGGGGTTCGCGGCCGCGCGGAAGGTCCGGCCCGTGTCCCGGCTCAGCTGGGCGGCCACCGCCGCACCGAACCCGGCCGGGGCGTTGAGGCCGGTGCCCACCGCGGTGCCGCCGATGGCCAGTTCGCGCAAGGGGTCGAGCGCGCCGGTGATCTGGCCGGTGGAGCTGGCGATCAGCGCCGCCCAGCCGCCCACCTCCTGGCCAAGTGTCAGCGGGGTGGCGTCCTGCAGGTGGGTGCGGCCGATCTTGACGATGTCGGCGAAGGCCTCGGCCTTCTCCTCCAGGGTGCGGTGCAGGTCGGCCAGCGCCGGCAGCAGCCGGTCCTCGAGGGCAGAGACCGCGGCCACGTGCATGGCCGTGGGGAAGACGTCGTTGGAACTCTGCGCCATGTTGACGTGATCGTTGGGGTGCACCGGCCGGCCCCCATCCAGGCGGCCGTGGACGATCTGGGCGGCGCGGTTGGCGATCACCTCGTTGACGTTCATGTTCGTCTGCGTGCCGCTGCCGGTCTGCCAGACCGACAGGGGGAACTCGCCGTCGTGGCGGCCGGTGAGGATCTCGTCGCAGACCTGCACGATCAGGTCGCATGCCCCGGCCTCCAGCCGGCCCAGGCGATGGTTGACCACGGCGCAGGCCCGCTTCACCCGCGCCAGGGCGTGGATCAGGGCCAGCGGCATCCGCTCCGCGCCGATGCGGAAATTGTTGCGGCTGCGCTCGGTCTGTGCGCCCCACAGCCGTTCGGCCGGGACGCGAACCTCGCCCAGGGTGTCGTGTTCGATCCGCTCGCTCATGGGGTTCCTCCGGGGAAGACCGCCGGGCGCGGGCTGCGCCCGGCGAACGGTTTACGATTACCGGTCCCCCGGTACCAAGGCAAGCGGTTTTCCCGACGGTGGCCCGCCGGGACGGGCTGCCTGCCATAAAATGCGCTTTCTTCCCCGCTGCTTTCGGGTATACAATAGCCCCATTTCCTGTCGCCGGCGCCACCGGTGCGCCTTCCCTCTTCTCCCTCAAGCCGCATGAACGAACCATCGGAAACCCTTGCCGCGGGCAAACGGCGCCGGCTGTCCCTGCTGGCCGTACAGGTCGGACTGGCGGCCAACATCCTGCTCGCCATGGTCAAATGCGCGGTGGGCATCCTCGGCGGGAGCCCGGCACTGTTGGCCGACGGCATCAACTCGACCTCGGACGTGGCCTACGGGGTGGTGGTCAGCATTTTCGTCCGCCTCTCGGCCAAGCCCGCCGACCACGAGCACCCCTACGGCCACGACCAGCTGGAGAGCGTCGCCGCGGTGGTGGTCGGCGCTTTTGTCATCACCACCGCCATCGCCATCTTCTGGCACACCGTGGCCACGGTGCACGAACTGCTCACCGCACCGCCGGACAACGGCGGGTCAGCGGTCATCGCCCTGTGGGTGGCCCTGGCGGTGGTGCTGGTAAAGTTCGGCCTGACCGGTTGGACCTATGCCGTCAACCGGCGGGTCAACAACAGCGCGGTGCTGGCCCTGGCCCAGGACCACCGCAACGACATCTTCGCCTCCTCGGCCGCGGCCGTGGGCATCCTCTTCGCCCGCATGGGCCACCCCTGGGTGGACCCGCTGGCCGGGGCGGTGGTCAGCCTGATCATCCTCCACACCGGCGTGGAGATCCTCCGTTCGGCCACCGCCGACCTGATGGACACCGTGCCGGGCCGCGAACTCGACCGGGAGATCCGCGCCAGCCTGGAGGGCATCAGCGGCCTGCTGGCCATCGAAGAGGTGCACGCCCACCGCTTCGGCCCCTGGCTGGTGGCCAACCTGACCATCGGCGTGGACGGCGGGATCAGCGTCCGCGACGGCCACCGCATCGCCATCGAGGTGGAGCGGCGGCTGGTCGACCGGGTCGAGTTCATGCGCCGGGTGTATGTCCACTATCACCCGGTCACCTGAGAGCAACCGCCGGCCCCGGCCGGCATCCGCCAGCAACCCGCACGGCCCCGGCCAGGAGGAGCGATCATGCACGGCGTCCCGCGGCAAGTGACCACCGCCCACCGGCGCATCCCCCTGACCATCCCCCAGGGGGTGACGCCCACCGAATTCTTCAACAGTCCCTGCAACCTGCGCCATCTGGCCCGGGAGAACGGCCTGTTGCGCACGCCCGAGAACTTTCTTCTCTACCGCAAGGCCATCGGCCACTCCAACCTGTTCGACACCTCGATCATCCTCGACAGCTCACAGCGGATCCTCGACCCGCTCGGCCGGCCGGTGCGCCGCGACCAGCTCGACCGGCGCGAGAAGATCGTGTTCAGCCGCATGACCCAGGTGGTGTTCGCCTACATGCTCGAGAAGTACCCGAACCCGGAGGAGCACCTGCTCTTTTGCGGCGAGGCCAGCCTGGACGCCACCTGGCCGCTGGCCAAGCCGGGCGTGCCGAGCATCCGCATGATGCACAACCACTTCCTGGTGTTCGCCCAGGATGAACTGCGCGCCGCCCCGGCCGCCGCGGCCGACGACCCCAACCTCACCGACAGCGGCAACAATGGCCTCTTCCTCCAGTACCTGGCCCGGGTCTACCTGCGCTTCTTCGAGATCCTCGACCTGGAGATTCTCGAACCCGTTCCCGCGGACGAGGCCCAGCTCAAAGTCACCGGCTACCCGCAGGGACTGCCCAGCTGGCGGGTGCGCGGCGGCGCCCGCGCCCTGGAGAGCGGCCGTTTCTGGAAGGAGTACGACATGGTGCTCGAGGGGTTCCTCGATTTCTACCGCACCTTCTTCGGCCTGGTGGCCACCAGCGAGACGCGCATCCCCGAGGGGGCCCGCTACCCGGACCAGATCGAGGACGTGCTCCTCTACAGCGACGAATTCCACCGCGCCGCCCGCATCCTCAGGCTGATGGTGCTCGAGGATCCGCTCATCGCCAACGAGATCCGCTGGCGGCCGGCCTACAAGCAGCTGCTCTACCGCGACGATGGCGGCCGGCTGATCGTCACCATCAGCCAGAACTCGGTGGGGAACGCCATCACCGAGCTGCTCGGCATCGTGGTCAGGCGGGTGGCCGACGACGAGGCCTACACCCGGGCCGAACCCGGGCTGGTGGCGCGATTGATCGAACTGCGCAACCGGCTGGTGCGCGCCGGCCTGGGCGAGCCGATCAACACCCCCTCCTGGCCGCACGGCCAGCTGGTGCAGGGGACCGGGCCATGATCGAGATCGAGGGGCTGAGCGCACCCGGCCTGCGGGTCGACCGCTTCACCGTCCGGCCCGGCGAGGCCTGGTGCTGCGTGGGCGCGACCGGTTCGGGGATGGAGCGGTTCTGCGACCTCCTCGGCGGCGACAAGACCGCGGACACCGCCCGCCGGCTGGAGCTGCCCGCGGATCTCGGGGTGATCTCCTTCCGCGGCCAGCAGGAACTGTACGAGGCGGAACTGCGCCGCGACGACACCGACTTCCTCGACCGGCTCGATCCGGGCACCCCGGCCCGCGCCTTCCTCACCCGGGTGGAGGAGCACCGTGCGCTCATCGACCTGTTCCGGCTCGGGCCGCACCTGGACAAGGGCTACCGCCAGCTGAGTTCCGGCCAGGCGCGCAAGCTCCTGCTGCTCGCCCAGCTGACCCGCGGCGTCCCCCTGCTGGTGATCGAAAACCCGTGGGAGGGGCTCGACCAGGCGGCCTGCGTCGAACTCGACCGGGTGCTCGCCGGGCTGCCCGGCCGGGGGCTCGCGCTCGTGCTGTTCGTCGGCAACCAGGCGGACATCCCGGCCTGGTGCACCCACCTGGCCGCGTTCCGCGACGGTCGGATGGTCGTGCAGGGAGAAGCGGCCGCGGTGCGGGCCGAGGTCCGGGCCGCGCTCAAGCGGCCGGATGGGTTGTTCCGGGTGAGTGTCGAGGAACTGCGGGCCGAGCAACGCACCCCGGACAACGGCGCCGACACGCTCATCAGCCTGCGTGGCGGCTTTGCCCGCTACGGCGAGGTGGAGGTGTTCAACGGTCTCGACCTGGAGATCCGCCGCGGCGACCATACCCTGATCACCGGCCCCAACGGCTCTGGCAAATCGACCCTGCTGCAGATCCTCACCGGCGACCACCCGCTCTGCTACGCCAACGACCTGACCGTGTTCGGCCGGCGGCGGGGCAGCGGCGAGTCCATCTGGGACTTGAAGCGCCACATGGGGATTGTCGGCGCGGACCTGCACCGCAACCACCGGGTGGCCGGCAGCGCCCTGGCCGTGGTGGTGTCCGGCCTGTACGACACCATCGGCCTGTACACCCGGCCCACGGCCGGCGACGAGGCGCTGGCCCGCCGCTGGCTCGACCGGGTTGGGCTGGCCCACCGGGCCGCGACGTCCTTCCGCGGGCTCGGTTACGGCGAACAGCGGCTGCTGCTGCTCGCCCGGGCGCTGATCAAGGCGCCGCGGCTCCTGGTGCTGGACGAGCCCACCCAGGGACTGGACGAGCACCACCGCGCCGCCCTGCTCGACTTCCTCGCCTCGGTCGCCGGCCGCGACCTGTGCACCATCCTCTACGTCAGCCACCGGCCGGACGAGTACCGCCCCTTCTTCAGCCAACACCTCCGCTTCTCCTGAAGCCGGCCGAGCCGGTCACCACGCCCCTGCGGCGGTCACCCGCGCCCCCGGAAGGGCCGCCGGCTTTTCGTTTGACACCCGCACCCCGATTCCGTATACAGGCCACAGGGCAGCCGGCCGCCCGGGCCGGGCGCCGCGCCACCACCACCCAGGGAGGAACCCATGCGGATCATCGTGTTGTGCATCATGCTGCTGGTCGCACCGACCGCGTGTCTTTCCCTGGCCGCGGAGCGGGAACTCAAGGTGGGCTTCATCTACGTCTCGCCGGTGGGCGACGCCGGCTGGTCGCACGCCCACGAGCAGGCCCGCCAGGCGATCGAGGCCCTGGACGGGGTGAGCACCTCCTACGTCGAGGCGGTGGCCGAGGGACCGGACTCGGAGCGGGTCATCCAGACCATGGCGCGCAAGCGATTCGACCTGATCTTCGCCACCAGCTTCGGCTACATGGATTCCATGCTCAAGGTGGCCCGGCAGTTCCCGAACACGGTGTTCATGCACTGCTCCGGCTTCAAGACCGCGGCCAACATGGGCAACTACTTCGGCCGCATCTACCAGCCCCGCTACCTCTCCGGTATGGTCGCCGGCGCGATGAGCAAGACCGGGGTGCTCGGCTACGTGGCCGCCTTTCCCATCCCGGAGGTGATTCGCGGCATCAACGCCTTCACCCTGGGGGCGCGTTCGGTCAACCCGCAGGCGACCGTGCGCGTGGTCTGGACCAAGACCTGGTACGACCCGGCCAAGGAGAAGGAGGCGGCCAAGTCCCTGCTCGACGTCGGCGCCGACGTCATCGCCCAGCACCAGGATTCGCCCGGCCCGCAGGAGGCCGCCCAGGAGCGCGGCGTCTACTCCATCGGCTACAACACCGACATGAGCCGCTTCGCGCCCAAGGCCCACCTGACCGCGCCGGTGTGGAACTGGACGCCGTACTACCGGCAGGTGGTCGAACAGGTGCAGAAGGGCACCTGGAAACCGAGTTCCGACTGGCCGGGCCTGGCCGAGGGGGTGGTCGACCTCGCCCCCTTCGGGCCCATGGTGCCGCCGGCGGTGCGGGAGCGGGTGCAGGCCAAGCGGGCGGAGATCGTCGCCGGCCGGGAGCGGATCTTCACCGGGCCGATCGCCGACCAGGCGGGAACGGTTCGCATCCCCGCCGGCGCGGTGGCCGCGGACCAGGAACTGCTCGGCATGAACTGGTTCGTCCAGGGCGTGGTCGGCACCACCGAGTAGGTTCGCTATGCACAGCCGCGCGCTCCTGCCCCAGCCCCTGTTTTGCCGGTGATGCTGCGCGTCGTCCGCAGACCCGCGAGTCCGGGCTGGCGCGGTGCGCTGGTGGTGAGCGGCTCCGCCCTGCTCGCCCTGGCCGGCAGCCTGCTGCTGCTCGGAGTGCAGGGCGTCTCCCCGCTCGCCGGGCTGAAGGTGCTCGTGCTCGGGGCCTTCGGCTCCGCCTGGGCCATCGAGGACTGCCTGCTCAAGGCCATTCCGCTCTTCCTCTGCTCCCTCGGGGTGGCGGTGGCCTTCCGCCTGCAGATCTGGAACATCGGCGCCGAAGGCCAGTTCGCCCTGGGCGCGATCGGCGCCACCTGGGTCGCCCTCTCCCTGCCCGGCCTGCCCAAAGTCGTTCTCCTGCCGCTGATGATCACTGCCGCCTGCCTGGCCGGCGGTCTCTGGGGACTGATCCCGGCCATCCTCCGCCAGCGGCTGGGGGCGAGCGAGATCATCGTCACCCTGATGGGCAACTACATCGCCATTCTCCTGCTCGAATTCCTTGTTTACGGCGTGTGGAAGGATCCTTCCGGTTTTCCCATGACCCCGGCCTTTGCGGATGCGGCCCTGCTCGGCACCATCGGCTCGACCAGCGTCAACTGGGGCCTGGTGCACTGCCTGGTCCTGGGCGCGGCGGTCTGGGTGCTGTTTCGCTTCAGCCGCTTCGGCTACGAACTGCGCGCCTGCGGCGACAACGTCCGCGCCGCCCGGTACGCCGGCCTGCCCTACGACCGGCTGGCCCTGCTGGTCATGGTGCTCGGCGGCGCACTCGCCGGCTGGGCCGGCTGCATCGAGGCCTCGGCCTCGCTCGGTCGACTGCAGCCGTCGATCATGGCCGGCTACGGCTACACCGCCATCGTCGTCGCCTGGCTGGCCCGGCTCAGCCCGCTCTACATCGGCCTGAGCGCCTTCCTGCTCGCCGCCCTGCGGGTCGGGGTCGAACACCTGCAGCTCGACCTGCAGGTGCCGGCCGCCTTCGGTTCGATCATCGAGGGACTGATCCTGCTGACCGTGCTGGCCGGCAGCTTTTTCCTCACCTACCGGCTCGTGCCGGCCAGGCGGCCATGAACATCGACCTGCTCGTGCCCCTCTTCGCCGCGGCGGTGGTCTCCGGCACGCCGCTGCTCTACGCCACCCTGGGGGAGTTGTGCACCGAGAAGACCGGGGTGCTCAACCTCGGCGTCGAGGGGGTGATGCTCGTCGGCTGCCTGGCCGCGTTCGTCACCGCCCGGCTGACCGGCAGCCCCTGGCTGGCCTTTGCCGCCGCCGGCCTGGCCGGGGGGCTGTTCGCCTCGCTGCACGGGGTGGTCTGCCTCCTGTTCCAGGGCAACCAGGTGGTCTCCGGCCTGGCCCTGACCCTGCTCGGCACCGGGCTCGCCAACTACCTGGGCACCGGCCTGGTCGGCCAGGCGGCGCCGGGTTTCGCCCCGCTGCCGATTCCGGGACTGGCTGGGATCCCGGTGCTCGGGCCGATCCTGTTCGCGCACGACCCGCTCGTCTACCTCAGCTACCTGCTGCCGCCCCTCTTCTGGCTGTTCTTCACCAAGACCCGCCCCGGCCTCCATCTGCGGGCCGCGGGTGAATTCCCGGGCGCCGCCACGGCCGCCGGCCTGAACGCAGTGGCCTGCCGCTGGGTCGGGGTGGTGGCCGGCGGCTTTTTCATGGGGCTGGGCGGGGCCTACCTGTCGCTCGCCTACACCCACCTGTGGACCAACAACCTCACCGCCGGCCGCGGCTGGATCGCCGTCGCCCTGGTGATCTTCGCCTTTTGGCGACCGGGCCGGGCGGCGTTCGGCGCCTACCTGTTCGGCGGCATCATGGCCCTGCAGCTCCGACTGCAGGCGGCCGGCACCACCCTGCCCTCCTCGCTGCTGCTCATGCTCCCCTACGTGCTCACCGTGGCCGTGCTGGTCTTCTCGGCCGGCCGGCGGCGAACCGCCCCGGCCCCGGCCGCGCTCGGCGTGAACATCGAGCCGCCGGCCTGAGGCGGGCGCATCCCCTGTTTTTTCACGGAGGTCGCAACCACCATGGCCAAGAATTCCACCTACCGGAAAACCTATGCCATCTCCTGGGAACAGCTGCATCGTGATGCCAAGGCGCTGGCCTGGCGACTGCTCGACCGGGGGTACTTCCAGGGCATCCTCGCCATCACCCGCGGCGGCCTGGTGCCGGCGGCCATCGTCGCCCGCGAACTGGACATCCACCTGGTGGACACCATCTGCATCTCCAGCTACGACTGGAAGGACAAGAAGGGCGAGGCCGAGGTGCTCAAGGGCTTTGCCGGCGACGGCGCGGGCTGGCTCTTAATCGACGACCTGGTGGACACCGGCCGCACCGCCAGGATCGTCAGGGAAATGGTGCCCAAGGCCCATTTCGCCACGATCTACGCCAAGCCGGCCGGCCGCGAGCAGGTGGACACCTTCATCACCGAGGTCAGCCAGGACACCTGGATCCTCTTCCCCTGGGACGCCGAGTCCCAGTTCGTCCAGCCGCTGGCGACCGGCCGCTAGCCGATGACGGATCCGACCCCGATCATCCGCCTGGAGGGCATCAGCAAGGCCTTCGGCGCGGTGCAGGCCAACCGGGACATCAGCCTGGACATCCAGGCCGGCCGCATCCTCGCCCTGCTCGGCGAAAACGGCGCCGGCAAGTCGACCCTGATGTCCATCCTGGCCGGCCAGACCCGGCCGGACAGCGGCCGCATCCTGCTGCGCGGCGAGCCGGTGGTCTTCGCCTCCACCGAACAGGCGATCGAGGCCGGCATCGGCATGGTCTACCAGCACTTCAAGCTGGTCGAGGCGATGAGCGTGGCGGAAAACGTCGTGCTCGGCCAGCCCGGTTCCTTCTGGCTGGGCCGGCGGGCCATGCACGCCCGGGTGGCGGCGCTGGCCGCGGACTACGGCATGGCCGTACGGCCCGGGGCGCGGGTGGCCGACCTGTCCATGGGCGAAAAGCAGCAGGTGGAAATCCTCAAGCTCTTGTACCGGCAGAGCACGGTCCTTATCTTTGACGAACCGACCGCGGTCCTCACCCCCACCGAGGCCACCAGCCTGTTCGCGGCCATGCGGCGGATGACCGCCCTGGGCAAGGCGGTGGTGTTCATCAGCCACAAGCTCGAGGAGGTGCTGGCCGCGGCGGACCGCATCGCCATCCTTCGCCGCGGCGCGGTGATCGACCGCATGGCCGCGACCGAGGTGCCCTCCACAGCTGAACTGGCCCGCAGGATGGTCGGCCGGCCGGTGCTGCTGCAGGTCGAGCGGGTGCCGGTGCCCTGCCGGCAGACCGTGCTCCAGGTCAGCGGGCTGACCGGTGACGGCCTGCAGGGTGTGGATTTCGAGGTGCGCCAGGGCGAGATTCTCGGCTTGGTGGGGGTGGCGGGCAACGGCCAGAAGCCGCTGGTGGAGATCATCTGCGGCCTGCGCCGGCCATCGACCGGATCCGTGCGCATCCTCGGCGAAGAGTGGGTCGCGTTTTTTGCCCGGCGCGACCGGGAGAAAGGTCTCAGCTACGTCCCGGAGGACCGCCAGGGGCTGGCCACCTGCCCGGGGCTGGACCTGCTCGACAACTTCCTGCTCACCACCCGGGCGGGGTTCTGCCGGGGTCCGTGGCTGCGGCGGGGCCGGGCCGCCGCAGCGGCCGGCCGGCTGCTCACTGAATTTGATGTGCGGCCGCCGGACGTAAGCGCGCTCGCCCGGCAGCTGTCCGGCGGCAACCTGCAGAAGCTGGTGCTGGCGCGCGAGTTCTTCCGCCAGCCGCGCCTGATCGTGGCCGAGCAGCCGACCCAGGGGCTGGACATCGCCGCCACCGAGGAGATCTGGCGGCTCCTGCTCGAAGCCCGGGAAGAGGCGGGCATCGTGCTCGTCACCGGCGACCTGAGCGAGGCGCTGGCCCTGTCGGACCGTATCGGGGTGCTGTTCAACGGCGTCCTGGCCGGGATGGTCGACCGGGACGATGGCGAGGGGATCGAACGGATCCCGCAACTGATGGCCGGTGTGCAGCAGAACCCGGCGTCACAATTCGAACCAAGCGAGGGGGACTATGATTCTGCCGTATCGTGACTATCAGCCGCAGGTGGGCCAAGGCGGGTGGGTGGCGCCGAACGCCACCCTGATCGGCGATGTAGTGCTGGGGGAGGACGTGTCCCTCTGGTACAACACGGTGGTGCGCGGGGACGTGCACGCCATCCGCATCGGCGCCCGCACCAACATCCAGGACAGCACCATTGTCCACATCACCCAGCACGAGGGAGAGGCGCGCAGCAGCGAGGACGGCTACCCGACCATCATCGGCAGCGAGGTCACCGTGGGCCACCGGGTGATCCTGCACGGCTGCACCGTGGGCGACCTCTGCCTGATCGGCATGGGCGCGATCCTGCTCGACGGCGTGGTCATCGGCAACGAGTCCATCGTCGGCGCCGGCTCGGTGGTCACCCCGGGCAAGCATTTTCCGGCCCGCTCGCTCATCATGGGTACGCCGGCCAAGGTGGTCAAGGAGGTCACCGAGGCGCAGGTGCTGGAGATGCAGGCCTCGTGGAAGCGGTATGTGGCGCTGAAGAACGAGTACCACCGCGCCCGCGTGGGCGACTGCTTCTAGCCTGTCGCCCGGCGGGCGCGGCGGGCGGCGGCTCAGGTGTTGAGCACCGAGTTTTCCTCGCCGTACTCGTTGGGCGCGTAGCTGTCGGCGGCGGGGTCGTTGACCCAGACGTTGCCGTCGAGCACGTAGCGGAACCGGTAGGACTGGCCGGCAGGCAGGGACAGGGTGGCGGAAAAGCTGCCGTCCTTGAGTTTCTTCATCGGCGTATCCGCGAGCGACCAGCCGTTGAACTCGCCCGCCAGGACGGCACTGCCGGCCTGTTCCGCGTTGTCGTACTTGAAGGTGACGCGGCAGACCGCACCGGTTTTTGAATAGCTCTTCTTCAGCATGACTTTCTCCTTCCATCCAGAGAGGTTGGCCCCGGAGGATCCGGGCGGCTTCGTCTGCTGAAAGTGTAAATCAGTCCCCCATTTCGTTCAAGCAATACCTTGTCCTCCTGCCTGCCCGGCCACCAGTCCGGCCCCTGCCCCGCCATCCGGCCGGAACAGGGGGCCGGACGGGCACTTCTTGCCGCCAACCCTTTTCCCCGTCCCTGCCATGAACCCTGCATCCCCGTCCGGTCGCTCCGACCGGCGCCTCCCCGAACTGCTGGCCCCGGCTGGCAGCCACGAGAAACTCGTCACCGCCGTGCGCTACGGTGCGGACGCCGTCTATCTCGGCGGCCGGGACTTCAGCCTGCGCGCCCGGGCCGCCAACTTCGACGCGGCCGGGCTGCGTCGGGCTGTCGACCACGCCCATGACCATGGCGTCAAGGCCTATGTCACGGTCAACATCTTCGCCCACAACCGGGATTTCGAGGAACTGGCGCCGTACCTGGAGGAGCTGCGCGACGGCGGCGCCGACGGGCTGATCGTCGCCGACCCGGGCATCCTCACCCTGGCCGCGCAGGTGGTGCCGGAATTGCCGATCCACCTCTCCACCCAGGCCAACGTCACCAATGCGGCCAGCGCCCGCTTCTGGGCCGCTCAGGGGGTGCGGCGGCTGAACCTGGCCCGCGAGCTCGGCCTGGAGGAGATCCACGCCATTCGCGCTGCCACCGCGGCCGAGTTGGAGGTCTTTGTCCACGGCGCCGTGTGCATCTCCTATTCCGGCCGCTGCCTGCTGAGCAGCTACTTCACCGGCCGCAGCGCCAACCAGGGCGACTGCGCCCATCCCTGCCGCTATCGCTACGCGCTGGTCGAAGAGAAACGGCCCGGCCAGTACTTCCCGGTGGAGGAGGACGAGCGCGGCACCTATATCTTCAACTCCCGCGACCTCTGCCTGCTCTTCCGCCTGCCGGAACTGGTGGCCGCCGGCGTGGATGCGGTCAAGATCGAGGGGCGGATGAAATCCGTGGGCTACGTGGGCGCGGTGGTGCGCCTCTACCGGCTCGCCCTGGACTGGATCGGCGCGCAGATGGAGGCCGGCCAAGCGCCCGCAGACCTCGTTCTCCCCTCGGCTTTTCGCAATGAAATTGAAAAGATAGGTACACGCGGGCAGAGCGAAAACTTTTTTTCCGCCCACCCTTCAAGTGGCGACATGCTTTATGATACAATGCGATTGGAGCAAAGCTGGGTACCGGCGGCGGTGGTCCGCACAGCCACGCCGCTTGCGGTCGAAACCCGGCACACCATCGCCCCGGGCGATCGCCTCGAATACCTCGGCCGCTCCATCGAACCGGAAACCGTGACCATCACCGGGCTGTGGGCCGAGGACGGCACGCCGCTGGACCGCGCCCACCCCGGCCGGCTGGTGCGGCTGCACACCGACCCGCCGCTCGCCGGGGTGGCGCCAGCGACCATTTTGCGCAGGAACACCGAGTCTGCATGACCCCTATCCTGAACGTGCCCTTCCTCCCGGACGAGCACTACATCGCCTGCCTCGAGCAGTGCACGGCCGACCTGGAGAGCGTGCATTTTTGCCTGGAGCACGAGCCCTGTCTCGACAGCCGTGTCCGGGTCGGGAACGCGGGTGCGCTCGCCGGCCTGGCCCGGCTGCCCGGGGTGCGCAAGTACGCCCTGCTCAACAGCCGCTTTCACGACCCGCGGCTGCTGGTCAGCGGGCGGGGGCTGCAGCCGCTGGTGCGCACCCTCTCCGGGCTGCTCGACCGGGAGCTGGTCGACGGCATCGTCTACTGCGACCACTACCTGCTGCAGCGGCTGGCCGACGAGGCCCCGGAACTGGCCAGCCGGCTGGAGGCGGTGCCCGGGGTCAACACCATGCTCGACAGCTTCGCCAAGGTCGAAGCCCAGCTCGCCTCCATCCGCGAGACCGGCTTCCGCACCCCGGCCAAAATCATTCTCGACCGATCGCTCAACCGCGACCTGGACCGGCTGGCAGCGCTCGCCCAGCAGCTGCGCGACCTGCAGCCGGGGATCCGCATCGAACTGCTCGCCAACGAGGGGTGTTTGCCGCATTGCCCCTGCAAGCTCTCCCACGACGCCTACATCGCCCTGGCCAACCTGGACGGCCGGGACCTGACCCACGACCTCAACTGCCGGGCCGGCTGCATCCGCCTGCTCGAGGAGCAGCCCCACCGGCTCCTGCAGTCGCCCTTCATCCGGCCGGAGGACGTCGACCTCTACCTCTACCACGTGGACACGATCAAGCTCTGCGGCCGCACCCTGGGCGCCGGCTTCCTCGAGAACGTGATCACCGCCTACCGCCGCCGGCGCTACGACGGCAACCTCCTCGACCTGCTCGACGCCACCGCCTGGCTGGCCGAGCGGCTCTACGTGGACAACCGCATGCTCTCCTTCGATTTCGCCGCCATGCTCGCCCAGTGCGACAACCGCTGCGACCAGTGCGGCTTTTGCCGGGAACTGTTCACCGCCATCGCCCACCCGCTGCCGCTGGTCATCGAAGACCGGCGGGTGCGCGCCGATTGACAGGCCCGCAGCCGACGGGTAAGCTGCCCGCCCGTGCGTCCGCCGACAGCCGGCCGGCGCCTTGACCGCCCACCAGCCGGGACCCCTGCCATGCAATCCTTTGACGAACTGCTCGAAATTTCCACCGCCATTCACGGCCACCTCTGCGCCGGCCAGGTGATCGGCGTGCGCATGGCCATGGCCGGGCTGGCGCGCATCGGCATCGACGACCCCCGGGGCGCGGACCGCAAGAAGCTCTACGTGCTGGTGGAAATCGACCGCTGCGCCACCGACGCCATCCAGTCGGTCACCGGCTGCAGCCTGGGCAAACGGTCGCTGCGCTGGCTGGATTTCGGCATCATGGCCGCGACCTTCGTCAACCTGGAGAGCGGTCGGGCGGTGCGGGTGACCGCGCGCGAGGAGGCGCGGGACCTGGCCGCCACCTACTGCCCGGAGATCACCGACAAGTACCGCCGCCAGCTCGAGGCCTACCGCCTGATGGCGCTGGACGAGCTGTTCACCTTCCAGGAAGTGCAGGTCACCCTGCGCGACTGCGACCTGCCCGGCCGGCCGCTGCGCCGGGTGCAATGCGCGGCCTGCGGCGACTGGGTGCAGGACTGCCGCGAGGTCGAACAGGGCGACCGCCTGCTCTGCCGGGCCTGCGCCGGCGAGCGCTACTGGTCGCCCCTGCCCTGACCCCCCTGTCCCCTGCCGGCGCGGAGACTTCCCCGCCCCGCCTGCGCACCTTCAGCGTCCACTGCCGCGAGCGTTACGGCCGCCCCGTGGGCAAGATCCCGCTCCACCCGGGCATTCCCTGCCCCAACCGCGCCCGCGGCGGCTGTGTGTTCTGCCGTCCGGCGAGCTTCACCCCCCGCTCCCTGCGGTCCGCCGACCCCCTCGACGAGCAGCTCCGCCGCGGCCGACAACTGCTCCTCGGCGACCGGTTCCGCCTTTTTTTCGGCTATTTTCAGCAGGAAACCCCCACCGCCCTGGCCACCGGCCTGCTGCTGGAGCGCTGTGCCAGGGTCCTGGCCGAGCCGGACTGCGTCGGCCTGATCCTCTCCACCCGGCCGGACGCCATTGCCGCCGACCTGCCCCCAGCCCTGGCTGATCTCTGCCGCGAGAGCGGCAAGGACTGCCTGATCGAACTGGGGGTCCAGTCCATCCACCCGGGGAGCCTGCGCCTGCTCAACCGCAACCACGGGTACGGGGATTGTGTCGACGCCGTGGCGCGGCTGCGCGCGGCCGGCCTGGAGGTGGGCGCGCACCTCATCCTCGGCATTCCGGGCGAGAGCGAGGAGGACATGCGCGCCAGCCTGGACGCGGTCTGCGCACTCGGCGTGCAGGCGCTCAAGCTCCATCACCTGCAGGTGATCCGCGCCACCCCCCTGGAACAGTGGTACCACCAGGGACGGGTCGCGGTGTTTGCCCTGGACGACTACCTGCGCCTCCTGCTGCGCCTCCTGCCGCACATCCCGGCACAGGTCACCCTGCACCGGCTCTGCGCCACCACCCATCCCCGCCTGCTGGTGGCGCCGCGCTGGGGGCGGCTGGCCGCGGACCTGAGCGGACAGCTGCAGGCGCTGCTCGCTGCCGCGGACCTGCGCCAGGGGCAAAGGGTTGGGATGGACGGATGATCAGCCGAGCAGGCGGGCGAGCAGGGGCAGGCGGTTGCTGCGTCGCAGCCGCTTGAGGTAGCGGGGAAAATCGAGCTGGTAGCGTCGCTGGTGGAGCGGGCCGTTCTTCCGGGCCCGTTTGATCGCGGCGCGGGGGATGGCCACCGGGAAGGCGAGGACGATCACGTTGCTGCGCCGGCTCACCTGCATCTGCAGGAGCTGGCCGCCGCTGGCCTCCTCGAGGGCCGCCAGGGCACGGTCGAAGCTCGGCCGGTCACCGCTCCACAGGTTGACCGCGAGCACGCCGTCCGCGTCCAGCCGGTCGAGCAGGGCGCGGTGGAAGGCGGGCTCGAACACCGGCGCGGCCATGGCCCCGGGCGTGAAAATGTCGACCAGGGCCACCTGGTAGCCGCAGGCGTCGGGTGTTTCGAGGAAGGCGACGGCGTCCTGCCGGAACAGGTGCAGGGTGTCAGCGGCCGGCAGGAGGAAATAGCGGCGGGCAAGGTCGATGATCAGCCGCTCTCGTTCCACCACGTCCAGGCGGACGTGGGGCAGGTGGCGGTGCAGGAAGTGGACCATGCCGCCGCCGCCCAGGCCGAGCAGGAGCAGTCGCCGCAAGGTCTGCGGCAGGAGCAGGGCGGACATCATCCAGCGGGTGTAGGCGAGCTGCAGCACCCACGGGGTGCGCAGGTCGACACAGCTCTGCCGCTCGCCGGTGCCGAAGTTCAGGCAGCGGAGAGGGCCGTCGTCCGTGACCAGCACCGGGTGGCTGCCGGTGTGAGCGCTGTGCACCAGCTGGGTCATGGCCGTGCTCCAGGCAAGAAAAAGGCCGCACGCCGGGAAGGCGGTGCGGCCGGTTTTTCGTCCGGGGTGGCGGGTGGTCGGGGTGAAGGCGCGAACGCCGCTCAGCCTGGTCCCGCCGTGGTCAAACGAATGGGTCGGTTTTCATGCACGATGAAAATCAGCAGCCCCGGAGCCCTCAGCCGCCGGCCTTGGCCGGGGTCTGCTTGTCCAGGTCGGCGGCCGAGCCGGCGATGGCGCCGCGGTTCACCTTGATGCGCACGTTCTCGGCGATCTCCAGGGTGACCACGGTGTCGGTCAGGCTGGCGATCTGGCCGTGGATGCCGCCGCCGGTGATGACCTTGTCGCCCTTCTTCAGGTTGGCCAGGTAGTTCTGGTGTTCCTTGGCCTTCTTCTGCTGGGGGCGGATGAGCAGGAAGTAGAAGACCACAAAGATGAGAATCAGCGGCACGAATTGGGCGATGGCGCCCATGCCGCCGGCAGCGGCGGCCGGGGCGTCGGCGGCCCACGCAAGTCCAGTCATGAAAATCCCTCCGGTTGGTTAGTGTTCCGCGCCCGGTTGGTGCCGGAGCGCGTAGAAGTGACGACGAAAGGCCAGGAACCGGTCCTCGCGGATGGCGTCCCGCATCCCGGCCATGAGCGTGCAGTAGTAGGTGATGTTGTGGATGCTGTTCAGCTGGTAGGCGAGGATTTCGCGACTCTGGAACAGGTGCCGCAGGTAGGCCCGCGAAAAGTTGCGGCAGGTGTAGCAGCCGCAGTTTTCGTCCAGCGGACGCTGGTCCTGCTGAAAACAGGCGTTTTTTATAACAACTCTGCCCTGTGAAGTAAAGAG